>Ga0056135_10000458_pt1 | contig 10599 bp, 7 predicted proteins | sample WorMetG1aBELIZE1_FD_67481 | JGI IMG/M metagenome (GOLD analysis project Ga0056135, IMG submission 67481) | Marine gutless worms symbiont microbial communities from Max Planck institute for Marine Microbiology, Germany - Inanidrilus... ...
AATGATGCAGTTTTTAAACTGTTCCTAATTTTACCAGTGGTTCAAATAGGCTAGCAAAACTGCAGTATCAGCGAATGACAAAATGGAGTCTCTTGGATTTCAAATACACGTAATTTTAGTCAAGAATGAATGATGATGGTGGCTGGGGACAGCACCCACTCGACTCCGCATACATAGAGTGTGAAGGAGTTTCCATCAAAGTATATCAACTCCATCTTAGTGTTTTCACACACTAGGATACTCTTGCATTGTGGTGATATGTGAATCCCGAAACCGGAAGAAAACCAAAACTGTGTACTTGAGGTTGAAAACTGAATCGAACCGCAGTTGAAAAACCCAAACCGAACCAGCATTAGTCATTTGTTAGTTACCATCTAAAAACGTTTGCATTGCAGATGATAGGGAACAGTGCAGTATAGTGTGACTGGGTATAACATTATACAGGGTAGATGAGAAGAATAATTAGGGTTAAGAATACTATAATTAGACCAAAATACCTTTGTTTTAAAGATGTCTTACTTTATTTTGTGCAATTCAGGGCCTTATGACATCTTTCTGTGCCACTGCTACACCGGGTTTCAGTTACCACTTTTATGTTGCTCATGATCATTCAGATCCATTTTTTCGTCACAATGGTTCACATGATGACTTCACAAAAACATTCTATCAGAAGGTTGGTTCTAAGTTATTACGCGTGTTGTTTTTGTGTTGCTTTATGTGCTTCTGGTTGCCTTCAGTGCTTTGACACTGCTCGTTGGGTGGCAGGAAGGGCATCTGGCCTGTAAAAAATTGGGGACAGTGGAGGTGGGCGCTGATTAGTCCAGATGGAGTGGCGCCCAGCCAGACTGTGTGTCTGCCTCTGTTAATCTCCACTTGCACCGTAAAGTCCAGAAGTTCTCTTCTGGCACCGGCTGACCCGGGTGGTCGCGGTAAAAGGGCCATAAAAACGGTCGTGTGTGTGTGTGTTTGTTTGTGTTTATGTACTTCTGTGTTGCTTTTGTTTGGAAATGACTTTTATATGACTTAACTGTAATTATATGCTAATGATGGTTGCTAATGATAGTATGTGCATTTTCATCGCAGTCTGTTATGGAGACAGTTAGCACTGGCTTATACAACTTTGAATAAACTGTATATAGTTTGCTTCCATTATATTTGCTGTTTTGAAATGAAGTAGGTTCATAAATTTTAAAACAGTGGGTTATATGACTCTGACCATGTGCCTTTAGGGTAATTTAAGGTTAGCTGGACATGCCGTGATCAGTTGTACTTATTTTGACATGATTAGCTTTACTGGTTTCAAAGACAGCAAGGTCCCAAAATGGAAGGGGTGACATGATTAAGATAGTCCCTTCTGAAGGTCATTTATCAGTCTATACCTAGTAATTGTTGTGATACTTTATGTACCAGATACAATGTGCAGTGCATGTGCATAGTATTAGCATTTGCTACAAATTCCACAGGTGCTCTTAAATGGACTGTTTTTGAGGAGCCATACATGTAAGTTAATTGTCAGAACAAAAACAGAACATGAAACTTAGCTAATGCAAGCAGATCAACAGCAGTGCAAGAGCTGTTTACAAGAAATTGCATTTAAAAAGGTTTGCAGTAGGTGAAATAATAAGCTGGAAGGTCACACAAGGTCGTCAGAAATGAAGCTATTTGATAGGCCATGTCACTTCTTATTACAGCCTGAAGTAACCATTTATTTTTATTATTTATTATATGAGTCGTACACAGAGTACACACAAAAATGTAAAATAAAGAAAAATAAAAAGACAGACAGAAAGACAGAACAATCAGCACATACACAGGTAGGTAACGAATGATATCAGACATATCACCAGCCGTAAAAACATCAGGCAAACGAGCCAAACCGTCTCTAACCATTATACATTCTTGCAATAAGCTAGCTGTTTGTATCTGTTCATCACTTAAACGCTCACGTACACGTGAACTGACAGCATTGCGCGCTGACAGAGTAAAAAGCAGATCTTCCACAGCGCATGAATACCGCTGTGCACAGTACAACATATTACGGCCAGCTGGTGACCTAAACCGTTCATAGAAAATGCTGTACCGTGCAATAAACTTGACAAGATTGCTGCGATGGGTAATACATGAACACACAAAATTCACACATCTCAAACAAATCTCGTCAAAGACAGGCAGGCAGCCACATAAAAGGGACAACAGATAACCATGTGCTTGATAGGGCAGGTTCCAAATTCTTCTGATACTCTTCCTCCATGCAGTACAAAAATTACCCACAACACTACATGAGAGGTCCCATAAAACAACCATAATAACTAGTACAGTAAGAATGAAACAGCCGAGCTTTTACAGCAGACGGGAGCTTTCCGAAGAAACATAAAAAATGTTAACCTGTCCATTGAACGTATTACGCCTGTCTTGCATTGTTCTAGAGATATTACGACTTATTTAGTATATGTCACTGCCTGTGACCCCGAACAGACCTTTAATTAAGTTGTAATGACACTTGAAGTTATAGCTCATGTTTGATTTGCTATTTGTCTGTAAGCAAATTGTAGGTAATATGTGCTACATTTTTGGATGTATGGCATTTTAAATGATTTTAAATAACTGAAGCGACCTTTATAGTCACTCAAGTAATGTGTTGTAATAACTATTCAATAGACCACCACATTTGATTCCTACACTGTGTCTCAAAAAACGTCCCATCTTTGGTTTGCTATAACTTTGACACACGTGAACGCATTTTGGTATTTTTGGCAGAAATGTTACTGATAAAGTAAGCAGTCAAAAGACACTTTGCTGCCTCAAATAACGTGTCCTTCTGCACTACCGGGCAAAACGGAGAAAACGAAAATTGCATTTTTTTTACTCAAATGCTATATCAGTGCATTGCCAAAATTCAGCCAGTCGCTCCTTGATTTCTTCAGTGTTTTTGATTCACGACTTATAATCACGCTGCTGTATGACTCCCTTTAATCAATGCACTCAGCTCGGGGCTGTTGGGGGGGCGTGGTTCAGGAGAAAGGAAGTCGAGAGAGCCGCAGCAGTTGGATTGTGTTGCATGCACAATGCATGAGCACCAATGCACTGTCTTCCTGAAAGAAAAACTGTCAGCTGTGATGTGTTTGATAACGTCTAACATTTGTTGACATAGTCAGATATCCCATTAATATTGTCCATCGACTTTCACTCTAGGCTTGGTGAAAAACAACTCCCATCTTTTACGCAGCGACTGACACCGTGACAGACTTGGTAAACATAGAGCTTGTGGGTAACAGACAGCAGGATGCTATGCTCCGTTTCTAGGTAGGTTTTAATTATCTGATGTATACACTACAGTCAATCACTTTGGGAATGAATGGTAATTCATCTGCGACCAGGTGATAATTCAAACGTGTTTTGTGTGTTTTCGTTGGAAAAGTAACATACGGTGTTTTAAGTGAAAAGATGCAATTTTCTGGTTTCCTGTTTCACAAGGTAGTGCAGAACCACTAGATATGTGAAGTGGGAAAACAAAGCGTCGTTTGATTCCCTACTTTCTTAGTAACATTTCTGCCAAAAATTATCGTAATCAGGTCGCATATGTCAAGCTTATAGCAAGTCCAAGGTGGGACGTTTTTTTGAGACACAGTGTATTAGTCTTCCATTGTAACTATTTTGTGACTGACCACACAACTTTTGTGTGGTTAATCACAGATAGCGCAATACTTGCCATGATTAATCAGTGTGTCAAACATGATGTGTGTACTTTCTCCCATTTCACAGGTACTGCAGGAGCCCAAACATTTAGTAAGATCATGTGACTGACCACGTCTCCTTTGAAGGATAGTTTGTTGTACATAGGCTAGGACTTGCAGTGATTAATTGATGTACCAAATTTGAAGTCTGTAGCTTCGCTCTTCCGGAGGTGGCAAAATGACCAAACTACAGTGGTTTTGGCTACTGACAGGTCCACACTTCTTCATATTCACCAAATGGATATTCATGTCATGATTGGTGTGTGAATTTTGGACATTTTGGTGACATTTTAACACATTCAGTGGCTTTTCTTGTTGTTCAGTAACGTGTTGTAACGTTCCTCTGCAAAATCTTGTTTCTGACTACTGCCGTTAAACTATTCTGATTTTTACTGTGTTGGCAGTTGGATAGTCCAAAATGCTACCGGCTTCATATGAATGTCAGCTTGCATCTTGTCGAGTGTCAGCACTCAGGACGTCCAGCGTGGGCACAGAATGATGCCATGATGGCAGCATACATGGACAACATGGACTACTACTACCGCGTCAACGACGACACTGTAATGGAGACTACTGGATGGACGGAGAAGTTCATAGATGAACTGGAGCGATTTAATCCGCCAAAGATTGGCGTCGTCGGTCCTTGGTTCCGAGAAGGCAACGTTGTAATTCTAACGCACGACTTTGTCCACCGGACACACATTGATATTCTTGGTTTCTACTATCCACGTGTTTTTACCGACTGGTTTGCTGATGACTGGATTACTGGAGTTTACTGGCCAGAGAGATGTCGAAAGGTAGCAGCTTTCCTAGTTTTGCATACTTGTCGTAAAGCAGTGATGCAGCTTGATAAATGATGTCTGTGTTTTGTGATGAAATTTTTATTTAGTCTGTGTTTTTGTGTTTTGTGACAAAATTTTTACCACACACAGTCAGTGAACTGTGGAAGGTTCTATTTTTGACGCCGTCAGTCTGTGGTTTTTTCTTTGTGTATGAATTAGCTTGGGAACTGCTGAACTGATTTGTGCCAAATTCACATGCAGGACGTGTTTGTTCCCTCGCTCGGACGAGTTTGAAGGTCAAGGTCACCAGGGACAAAAAGCAGCATTTTTCGGCCCTTCCAGCGGCCTGCTTGCACTTTATGTTTCGTAAAACATCTTTAGCCTCTACTTTTGGATTGTGTTTGTCCGAGCTGTAGCAGTAAAGTCTGTGACACACGGGCCAACATCGATGGCCAACACTGATTTTTGGTAGCCAAAAATGACAGCCAACATGTCAGCCATCATGTCAGATGTGATTTTTAATGGCCAGCATGACAAGCAACAATGTAGGCTCTCAATGTCGGCTTATGTGGCTTAGCAGTTGTATGTGGTTAATTTATGTAACTGCTCAAACAATTTTATGTTGTGGCATTGTTTCATACCTCTTGGAATTACAGGCATTTCAGAGGTATGCAGTACATGCAGATGAAATTTGAGCATTAGTCAAAGTTTGTGTTTTTTCGTGCATTTGGTGCCTAGGTGCCCGGAACACGAGTGAAGCATACAATGGCTAAAGGCCAGCGATATGTAGCCCACTATGATCGAGCCGCCAAGGTTAAGGTGGAAGTAGAGATTGCTAAGCTTATTATTCAGAGGTACATTGAACGTCGACAGCAGGGTGCTATCCATGGAATAATATGGAACGCAGCTTCACGCAATATTATATCGATGTCACTTGATGGAGATGATATAGACAAACTGTATGGAGCTCTCCGTTACTCACAGCTGGTTCCAGTTGTGTTCCCCAGGTGGCGGCTTCGTGTCTATGCATCGGCAGTGGCATTGAATGCGACGGGTTCTCATCACGTTCTGAGAATACTCGTTAGGAAGCTGGAAAACTCTGGTGTTGAGGTGTTCAGAGTACGTGGGTTGACAGCGGCACGACTTCCGTCAGAACTATGGGCATATCTTGCGGCTGATGACAGCGAAGTGGATCGATTCATTGTTCGGTCTTCGGACACTCGACCTAGTGATCGGGAGGCAGCGGCGCTTGACGACTGGCTGCTGACTAATTGGACTGTCAAGGCACTGTTCTGTATCCGAGATCACCCACTGCATGCTGCGCAGTCTCTTGTTCCGGGACTCGTGGGTGGAGTGCCACAACTACTGAGAAATGCTACTGGAACTACTTTTCGTAAACTGATGCGTGGACATACGTCAGCTGTTGGATTTCTGCAGACTACAATTTGGCCATTACTGAAAGGTTAGTTGTTCTCTGTGTGGATGCAGATGCCAGTCCAGGACATTATTTAAGGCCAAGTTATAATGTTTTGCTAATGATTATATTTTACTACTTAGCACCGTTTTCCGTAATGAGTGGCTCTTGGCCTTACTCTTACATTAGTAGTTTAGCAATAAAAGCACTCATTTAGTGGACTCTTTTCCGCCGCAAACATACAAACAGACAATCAGATCTATGCCTTCTTCTTGCATTTCCTACTTACTTCCTATCTCCAGAGACCATGACTTCACTTCCAGATTGCGAACTGCATCTGTTTACCCTCGCCCAGTTACACACACAGAATGCTGCACATCCTTCATTAATTATTGTCTGTTGAATTACCAGTAAACGGTAGATGTGATTGTGTTTTACTGCCCTGATTATTGTGTCTATGTATTGTATTTTATTTTATTACTCTTGTAATTTTTCTATTGAAATCTAGCAGTTTTTCATAACTTGCTATTGAAACAATGAACTTACTTACAGGACAATCTGGGCAAGTCGGCATCAGACAGGTAAACCGTTCTGGCATCTGGAGTTAATGAAGCAAGAGATGATGGGGTGGAAGTGGAATCAGCTGGACGATATGCAAATCATTTGCACCTCGCTCCAGTCATACGGCCATGCGAGCACCTTACACTCAATTTTTTACAGGCCAGATGCTCTTCCTGCTGTAAAACCAAGTATTGAAGGCATAAAAAGTAATAATAAAAATATTAATAATAATAATAGTAATTACAACAAGTGGTCAAGGTAATTTGACATAGGCCACAGTGCTGCAGCAGATGCACGGTTCAGTTGCATTTGCTATGTGGTGCCAATTGGCGAATATGATTGAACTTATGGTTTATTCGGCCCGCCGGAGTCCACAACCCAAATGGAAAATTGATCGGTTCAGCCATTTTTGCACAGCTTATGGCAGACTGTCGTCGGGCACATTGGCGCCACCTGAGTACACAACCCAAACGGCAAATCGATTGGTTCAGCTGTTTTTGCACAGCTCTTGGCAGAAAGTCCCTATACTGTACAATGGGCGCACTGTCCCCCAAAATTCCCCGTCCCATTTGAGGAATCTGGACCCTCGTCTAATTTGTGATTCCTTGGGCCCATCGGAACCCACAATCCAAACAGCATCTCGATCGGTTCAGCCGTTTATGCACAGATCATGGTACTGTAGAGTGTCCCTATACTTTTCAGTGAGACGCCCCTTCCCCATGGGTGGATAATACAGGGTTCCCCGACAGACAGACCACGCTACTCGGTCGGTAACAATAGGCTGCATCTATGTATGTAGTACATGTAGTTAGTACTGCGATGTGACCTAATAATAATAATAATAACAATAACAAAATATGCTGATTTTTTCACCATAATATCGTAAAATTTATAGGTTAAAATGTAGTCTAAATTCACCAGTGAATTAGTAGTAACTTGCTTTTACTTAACAGTGGTGATTTGTGTGAAACAGCTGACTTGAGCCAAGTTTCTATCAAAATGTGCATAGTCCAAGAAACTTGCCTTTGGTTTTATGCAGTGGCTGTCTCTGGGATATAAGCTGTTGGGAATGTGAACTAAAGACTGATACTCTACTGTTATGCTGTCATGTACTGATAAATATACACTCAGTTAAACTTGTTGGTATTGGTATTAACTTCAACCTGTTGCATACGTTTGTAAACTTGTGATGTATTGCCCGTGTGGGTCCCAGGGTTGTAAGTAAGTGGGTAAGTGTCTACGTAAGTAAGTGACAAATTTATGAAGCGGCGAAACCAGAATAGGCCCCCCCATTTCCAGGCCGGATGTAGTAGGAAGTGACTAAACCTGGCTTTAGTTTTTTGTGTTTATTTTGTGGTGTGCTACATTTCTTTTGGTTGGTTAATGCTTGCTTTTGTTATGTTAGTTTTTGTTTTTCCATACCAAGCCAAGAGAATGGCTTAGGGAACGTCTCCGAAATGACCTATTTTGTGTCGAGTGGGACGTAAAACCACAGCTCAGTCAATCAACTTGTGATGTATTGTATGCAACATTATGACATGCAGTGTGGTGCTGATGTGCTAGGGCACTGCACCTGCTATGACAGTGTATCGTGTATGCACTGGCCGGGTGGCCAAGCGTTTCCAGTTTTGAGACACGAGAACGAGTTCGTTGGACAACACTTTGACGTGAATGATCAGCCGGTCGACAGTGACAGTGTCTTGTTCTGGAATATGTCGTACATTCAGCCGGACTGCGTGTTTGTCAAGAACACGGGGTTCAGTGAAGCTGCCGTCAAAGCCGTCATCAGGCATCGTGTTGTGTTCTGGTCCCAGGACTATCACATCACTCCATTAATGGACATGAAGAGTCTACTCGGCCCCATTGGCGTCAAAGTTGTTGACCAGAGCCTGTCGTATCAGTGTGGAAAAGTAAGGAACTTTGCTGTTTCTTCTATCATAAGTGGTTTACGTTCAGTTCCTTGATGCCATTGGTTTGGCAGCAGGTGGGTAATCAGTCTGTAGAAATGCTGCTTTGATGGTCAAGAAAGGTGCACCTTTGCGAACCTCAGTTTAACCGCGATCAACCTCTAAAAAGTCAGTCAGTTAAGCAATAGGTGAAAATAATGACAGTAGTATAAACGAAAAGAAATTAAATAGTTAAGTAAATACTCTGTGAGTCAAAAAAAACTAGTTCAAACTTATTTAACATTAATTTTATCTGTCCACTTATGTTGCTGCTGTATTGTTGTCCAAAATCTTACTTTCCACAAGTCATTTCTTGCATGAACTCTATGTGCATGTCAGAACTTCCATTGTCATGTGGTAAGTCTTAGTTAAGTCTTGTGCTGATTTCATAATATGTGTCCACAGTCTATTGTGTGCTATGCATGGTGTATTGGGGATCAGAAAAATCCTGTGTCTGATAGGTAATCAAATGAGTGGGCTCAGACAATTCACAGGATGAATGTAGGCCTACGAGACTTAACAAGACAAGTGACAATGCAGTTAGGGTGCTGGTGGGAATGTTGCATTACATTTATGTAACCACAACAATGAACGACTAAAATTGGCTCACACTTGAAAATGATTTTGGCCTAGCTTTTATTGACTGCATGGAGTATATTATAACTTGAGTAATTTTATCATTTCCATATTTTGCTGTCAAATGTCTTTAATTGACTTTAGGTGTGTTGATTGCCAGTTTGCACATATGTCGTGTTGCCTGCTGTAAAATTTGTTTGTATTACTAGTTTCTCATCACAACTAGTTACTATAAACCATGATTGGCAGTGATAATTGTTTTGTAAGTTACATAACAGTTTTCATTTATGCCTTGTAAAGCGTAACATAAAATGTTATGTAAAAAGTCAATTTATGTACACGTAATTGCAAAAGCCTTTAATGCACTGCATTAACTCTGATAAGAAATATTGTATTACAGAATGGCGCAGTAGCTCAAGAAAAGTTTTAATATTTTTCATTCTGGCTGCTAGCAATAATCTGTAACCGAATTATTGTGACTGTGTTATATTAGTGTTTGCGAGAGGCAACAAATGCTGATGTTGATGGAAGTGACTGGGAATATTGTCGTGCCTGAAATAATTCTTTCAGACACGACAATATTCCCATCTTCTGACTGTGTATATTTATGGCCGCCCTGCGTAGCAGATGCAGACATTATATTTTTGTCCTGTGGTTTTCTTTCTATCTTTTTTCCTCGCCTATTCTCAGCCATCGCAGATTGGATGTCTGCCATACTTCCACACATGATGTGGCCTTAGTGTGAATTTAGGATGCAGGTCTGAAGTGTGCTGCACGTGGCTGCTGAAAATACAGGCTGCAAAGAATTGCCGAAAATTCGCCATCTGGGCACCATCGCACAAATTTGTCGGGCTGTATCTTTGCAACTACGGCATATATCGACAATTGGAAAAAAAACTTGTTAAACAGCAATATCTCCTCCACATGTCTGCACAATATAGTGAACTTCGGCCCACTGTCGGTTGAGATCTGTTTACCAGTTTGGGGCAACCCTAGCAAATTTCAGTGGGTTTCGCATGTTGCCTTCGTTACTGCAGCGACGTAGCTCATCGGAGGCGAACCAAAATATGCATGATGTTTGGCTGTCTCCTGCGCTGGTACACTGTGTGTGCATTGTCGGGCTATATCTTCGCAACTAAGGATGTATCGACAATTGGAAAAAAACTCGTTAAACAGCAATACCTCCTCCACATGTCCTGATAATATGGTGAACTTCGGCCTACTAACAGCTGAGATCTCTTGGCGAGTTTGGGGCACCCCTGCAAATTTAAACGGGTTTCGCTTCTTGGCAGCATTACTGTACGGCACTCTAGTAGTGGTCGTCAGCCAAACTGTGTGGCATTGAACCGAGGGCGCCACCTGTATTCGGCAGGGCGGCCATCACGTTGGGCATTGGCCCACATTCTAGTAGTTGAGTATGTTTTTGGTATTACTGTAGGTAGGCACGTGTGCCAAACATCTGCGTGTGATCAACAGTGACAATGGTATGCAGCTTGGCCAGGACTTAATTCGACAGTTCTACGAGTCATACAAAGACGATCCTGCCATGCGGTCAGTGACGGCTTTCCTGTGTACGCTGCCGGTGT
>Ga0056135_10000459_pt1 | contig 10597 bp, 5 predicted proteins | sample WorMetG1aBELIZE1_FD_67481 | JGI IMG/M metagenome (GOLD analysis project Ga0056135, IMG submission 67481) | Marine gutless worms symbiont microbial communities from Max Planck institute for Marine Microbiology, Germany - Inanidrilus... ...
GCCCCAAAACCCCTAAAAATACAAGTTTTTAGGGGTCACCCAGCCCCCAGGGGTCACACAGCCCCTATATTCTAGGGGACACAACTAGACCCAGACATAACATGTGTCCTAGTTTGATCGAAATCGGATAAAAGACGGCTGAGAAAAACAAACAGACAAACCAACAGACACTACGAAAATAATGGTCACTTGGCCGTGAACCAATATTTCACAGCAGCAGATTTGTTCACTAGTCGCCGGGGGCTTACAAAGAAGTGAGTCGGCATCATACAGAAACAGCCTGACATAAAACAAGCGTGTAGCCACGATTTTGTATTGGGCACCAGAGCACCAACGTATGTTCGCGGGTTGATAGCGAAACTGAAACTGGCAAATTGCAGGGAAAACCTAAACTACTCAGAACGATATGCCAGGATGACGGGAATTTCAGTCTGTCCACGGCCATGTAAGTAACGTCAAGTACGATTCTTTTGTATACACTAACACACTCGTCTAACGGCCTCTTTTCCACGACAGCGTGGGTAAACCGGCACCAGACAGGTAAACATTCTGGATTTTATTGAAGCAAGAGATGATGGGGTGGTGGCAATGTATCATATGCAATCATTGGCACCTTCCTTAAGATGATAACCACCTCGACACTTGGGCCAAATGATCATCCTGATGCCTGACCAGCGGTGTCAGAACGCTCATGGCAGTTTCTGCTTTCAGGTTGGTTGTGTGGTCCAGCGGTAGAACGTCGGTCTTTGGCCGGCGTGCTTTCGCTGTCCTACACTCGACCTGTAGCTGATGGGTGACCACTTATGTGGATAAACCATCCGCTATGGGTCAACCAACCAGGCCAACTCAGCCTTTCAGGGTCAAAAAATGAGTAGTAAGCTGCAATTGGATGTCTGCTGCCTCAGTTGTTGGTGGTGGTGCCATCTGGTGAACGCTCACGAAGGAAAGGCAGGCATGGTGTTGTTTGCAGATAAAACTGTGTTATCCATGCCTGAGCGCTCTGTGTGTACCTTGGTACAAAAAGGCGCTATATAAATCCTCTTCCTTTCGTTTTTTACATATCCAAAAATGTTAAAAATGGACTATTTTTGGATGGCCAGCTGCAAATGTTAGCCACTCTTCCTTCTGCCCCCCTACTCCATTCTCTTTCCCCTTCCTTCCCTTCTTTACAGTCAGTTGCAAAATTAACAAAAATGACTTGCCCTTGGCCTCCTTTGTTTTGTGTGTGCTGATATAAAACACACAAAATGCAGCTCGACTAACTCAATGCGTACAAAGAATGTTTAACTCTGTAACAATAACACAAATAGTATGCACAGTATTCCGCGCGATGACAACTCGCTGTACACTGTATGACACAGACGATATATACACACGTCAACGTAAACTGTACAATAAATACAATCTGGTCAACTGTTGACATGCGTCGAAATGTAAACAAATATAAAAAATCTCACCTCGACAACGCAAAACTTAGTAGCACTGATGAATAAGAACTGGCTTGGTGACAGGTGAGCCAGAATACTACATGAATGCATGCCTAAGAAACAGCTCGTAAATACCTTTGAAGTCAACGCACAGAACACAGATTATAAAGCACACCAGAATGTGGGCCGATGCCCACCCCGACAGTCGCCCGCGTGGATAGGTTCCGATCTTCGTCGGATAGGCTGACCTGGAAAACCCACCTCTAGAATGAAACCAAGTCACTAGCTGTCATACAGCTAAAGTTATATCAATTCAAACATTTACCTGCCCCACTCCATGCCCCAAGGGAACAATCGATGCCAGCCATGGGTGGTGGGACGGGACCGGGACCCCCACCATATTTGATAAGGTTGTCCTAACCTAGCCACAGATAGTTTTAGATTTCCAAATTTCCCTCACATTATGGAATGGTTGGCTCAAAGTGTCGACTATGGATCTGCAATTGGCGAAAAATGGGTTGTTACCCCTCAAATTTTTAGGGGGCATGTATGAACACCCCATAGCACACATTTCAGAATACAGTGCGTCATGTTGCAAAGTTTGTGAAAATTGGTTTATTGACGTCGAAAAATGTGATTCTGGAAAAAAAGAAATAAAAAGTAAAATACAACAGTCTTCGCTGTCGCTAAAAGCAATGTGGTAACGTGGGTGGCTGTAAAAATCAACAGAGCAGAAAACATAAAATCACACTGGTCAAGATATTTTGCTGAAGTATCAAACCAATCAAAATGATGATAAAGTTTCTGTGACAACATCTGCGAGGAAAATTAATGTTACTGTTCCAGATGGCCAATAGTCACAAACGATCGACCAGTAACGCACCCACAATGACATTTTAGTTACTGTTTGCCATTCAGTAAGCTATTAAAATAAAAACCTGCACATTACCCCTCAAAACCAGACTGTGCTAAAGTGAATGTTAGCGTGATAAAGTACAACATTAAAACCTAACAAATTTTTAAAATTCTGACAAAAACTAGCAACTAATATGCAGAGAAAAACGCATTAAACGACGCATTCACTGAGATCCAAACTAGGCATGTACATCACAACGAGCTAATTGTCTACACATTATGCTAGTGGCCCCAAACAAAGTGCTTGCCATAACAGTATGATGGGAGAGACATGGACAAGTTTTTTTATAACTACATAATGACAATTTATACATTAAATGTGATCCATATTATGTGAAAAGTTTCATCAGGTTGACACATAAACTATATTAATTACCGCACTTACCGACAACATGAATCGAGATGAGGGGAGCTACCAGTTGAGCCACGCATGGGACAAGCTTTTACATTCTGACGACCGGCACCAGAAGTCAGTCCTGATGAAGGCTTCCGACGTGCAGCCAAAACGTCGATAAACAGTACGTTATTTTTGGTTGTATTAGAGTAATTAATATAGTGATCCATATTATATTTAAAAATGTTTAACAAAAGTTGCAGCGACAGACAGTAGCAATCATGAAACGCTGCCAAATATTATGCTATGCAAAACAACCGTAAAACTGCATTTCAACAAAGTGTCCACTGTGATTATTATGCATTACTTGCAACTGCTTACAAATGCAGGTATATTTACAAATAATTTAATACGTAAATAAGCAGTTTATTAAGAGCACACGACAAATGTGACAAACACTACGGTCACTCTTTTATGTATTTTTATGCACATGAACACTGTTCTCACATTTTGTGCCATCAACCATGTCTGTGAAATTGTTGCATTAATACAAAAAAACTTGATCGTAATTGAAAACGTCTTAGCATAACTCGTTTTATTACATTAATTCATTAGTGTATTCTTTGAACATTTCTCAAAATGCTGCATCAAAAATGTGACGTGGCTACTTTTTACATGCAGTTAAAATAATTGCTTTAAAGCTGTAAATATCTATTATTGCAACCAGATGACAAACTGCTCCAGCTTCAGCAAGGGATGTTGACCCTTTATGTCGTCTCCCACGCCAGTACCATACAGCACCGTAAAGGAACACTGTTGTGCAGAAAACAGAGAGTCTAAATTTCAACTAAACCTGTCATTAAATGCACTAAAAACATACTCGGCAACAGTTTCACTTTGCTTGTGCAATACGGAACACACAAACGGTAAACGCAATAATAATAACGGCAATAATAATAACTGTAATAGTAATAACAACGAAGTAGGGGTATGGCAATGGTGGTAATGATGTGATGATGGTCTGATATTGGCCAATCATCGCCACTCTCCCCCACTACTGGCCACAGCCAACAGCAACTCACAGGCCGATGCATTAATTAGAAACACAACAAACATCTCAGTACAGCTTCATACAGCTACAATGTCACTAAGTCGATGGAACACCATAGGTTCTTGAATGCTAAACATCAGACAGGTGTGGTTATCTGTCTGCAGCGAGATGATTTGCATATGGTCCAGCTGATGCCACTGCCACCCCATCATCTCTCGCTCCAGTAAAATCCAGAATGGTTTGCCTTGCTGGTGCCAGCTTACCCGGGTTGTCCTGGAAAAAAGGCCGTTAAACAGATGTTGTAGTAGTAGTAGTAGTAGTAGTAGTAGTAGTAGTAGTATTAGTATAGGTAAAAAGATTACCACTACCGCTCTTCTACAGCCATTATACAGGACAACCTGCGTTAGCCGGCACCCGCAGTCAAGAACTGGAGGATTTTGTTTTACCGCTGTGGGCTGACTGCAACTGGCATATTCAGATTAGGGAGAAGATGCTAGAGTTTTCACAATGTTGTTACCTGCAGCATCTCCAGACCATCTAAAAAAGACAGCATACTATGGTCACTAATCACTTATAAACCTATGGTGTTCCACAGAATTTCCGACAGTGCACCTGTAGCAAAACTACTGGGCCATTTGTTGTGTCACTAATCAATGCATCAGCCTATTGGCCACTGCCAATAGTAGGACTGATGGTGGGACTGATAGGCCGATACATTAACTAGTCACGCCCTCACGACGAACAGTTCTAGATTTATAAGACTAGATGTAAAAGCCTAACTAACAACGATACTGCTCCAACACAGCTGCACACAATTCTGATTGTGTTAGTTCTAGTGAGTAAAGATATAAGCCATGATACATACACTGAAGTTCTCATGTTTCAATTATAACTAGAAGCACTGTAACAGTGCATACCTCCACCAAGGCACGTCTTACCAGTGTCGCGATACGATTCCGGATCTGTCAACCGGATCACCACTATTGCCAACATTCCCTAAAAATTTCATGCAAATCCATTCGGAAGTTTTTGCGCAACGCTGCCAACAGACAGACAAACAACGATGATTACATATCCTCCTTGGCGGAGGTAACTATCTGTTTCAAAATTATGAAAACTGAATACCTGCAGAAAGCCTTCAGACTGTATTATACACACCCAGGCAACTGCATATTACTAGCATTGCTACGAGACAGTTGACTACCAGTGCAAATCTACACACCAGTTACAGGGCTCTTTCAAGACAGCACAAATTACCTGACTTTTTCCAGTCAACTGCAGCAGCAACATATGCAAGCAGATGGCAGCTAACAATAAGATCATGTTACAATTTTAGGACTACATGAATTCCACTTTCTGCAGTACAGATTCACTCTGTGCTGCTTGAACAAGCCTGACTTATTGAAGTGCCTACAATGACAAGAAAAACGAACGGTAAACCAGATAGTACAAGTAGTACAACTTGTACAACTAGTACAAGTTTCCGGGACCAATATGTTTCCCTGAACTTTTCATAAATTCCCCGATCTTTTTCCTGACCTATCTCCAACTCCCCGACTTTTTTAGGTTTCCAGAGCCGTGGTCACTATATGGCCAGACACATTCAGGAAAAAGTTATGACAACAAAGCTGTTGTAAAAGCAACCAGCAAACAGAATTCAGCGACTGCACTGCGACAGTGGAAACACGACTCTAACCAGCCAGCAAGAACAAAGCTCGCCTACTTGAATGCAAAAGTTGTCAACGAACACGTCTAATGGAATGATTCATTTGTACGTGACTGGCTGATTTGGCCGACATGGTCCTGAAGCCAACAACACGTATTAGCGCAACAGGAAATACGGCCGAATTCTCACAATGCAATAATACTCTTCCTGCAGGAGCCGATGGTATTCCACGGGGCAGATGGCCTTCCTGCCCTGCAACCAACAGCAGTGAAGGAAACTCAAACTGCTGACTTACAAGCACACGCTGTGTAATGTACACAAAAGCTTCATTGGACAGCGCCAGCAACAATCAGGGTTCCCACTCTCCTGCTGCCCTAAAACTCCAGGACTCTCCCAGGAGCATCGAACTATTTTCCGGACTTTTTTGCAATCCAGGTATGTAGAAATTTAAACAAAAAACGAACTGATTCCAAAGTACAGCCATAATATTTACTCACAATTATTGACGTTGTGTAAATTTTATGGTTGTAATTTGGAATCAATTCGTATCTCAGCGTTTTTGTTTCAACCAATGAGCGTCTTCAAGAAAAAACAGCAATGTTTGCAGCAGACAGCATAGAGACGAACACAACCGCAAGCACTGTGCATTAGCTTGTAAAACGACACTGGAAAAGACACGGTTTGTTATATTTTAAGTAAGCCACAGTGCCAGATGCTTTAACTGCATGATTCACCCCAAGCACTATGTAACTGTCAAACTTGAACCCAATCATTATTCCAGTACCTGCCAGGGCATCATGTAATTCCCAGGACTTTCTCGGACCACAGTGATTTTCCGGGACTTTTACAAACTTTCCAGGACGCACGGGAATCCTGAATTATAGTGCAGTCGGCTAATGTACAAATAACTTTATGTTCACGGAGTTTTGCATCACAGCTCGACACTAAGTACTACAAAGCACTGAATAAAACTCAAAGCACTGAACCCAACCAGTGGCTTGGCCTCAGCATCTCTATCGCCAGATTCCTGACGAAGGGGGAAATGACTCCTTTATGCCGACTCTGTGACGGCAGTACCCTCATTTCAGCATGCCACAGAAACAACTATTGGCCATTTAATGTGATGTGTCTCGTGAAATGGAGATCAGTGGTACTACTCTCAGGAACGGACCTCACTTAATTTACTGTAATAAGTGACACATCTTGTCAGTTCTCCATAAGGAGGGGCACATCCAAAGCTTTTGGTAGTAGTAGTAGTAGTAGTAGTAGTAGTAGTAGTAGTAGTAGTAACCGGATATAGCAGTTCGCAATACGCCTCACCACTACTGGAACTCACATGCCATACGGGATCACACAGTGTTACCTGCCACCCGGCAGAGGTGACATTCCAGCCTTTACCTCAGCCGAAGCTGGTACTCGATTTAGCGACCCTGGAGGGATGCAAGGCTGAGTTAACCTAGTTGGCTGGTTACACACCGTGATAGTATACCCGCCCAAAGACGGACGGTCACCCATCCCAGTACTAACCGGGCCCAATGTACGGAACTTCATGTAGGTAATGTTAAGTAACCCGAGCAGCACACTGGCAGAGAACACATATGACGAGGTTAAGCTACACCACAAAATACCATCGAACATTCAGTAACTCATACATTCAAAAAAACACGACCGGTAAAGTGCATGTTAATACTCAGAGTAGTAAGAAAATTTACAATTAGTTACGGACGTATAAATCGTACGAACGTCCGTAAAACCATACACTTTAAAACTAGCTTAACAAAACCAACCAAAATAATTTACTGCAAAACAGGAAACGGATGCTAACGAATATCAGTCATGTCGGTATTAATGGCGACGACACTGATAACGCTGACGAGGATGACACTGGTAACAAATAACTACTGCTAATAGTAATTTTACTTTTCATTTAACTGCCCTCATTCGTCTCTGATATAGCCATATTTCTGCTGAAAAGGGACGTTAAACTCCAACTAACTAACTAACTGCCCTCATAACAAATAAGTAAACAAACCACTGTAAAATAACAAAAAAAATATAAAACAACAAAATGTAATACAATTATTCAATTTTTAAATAAAATATTTAAAAAGACATCTTTTAGCATCATGCAGTCCTTGATTTAGGGGTGAGACATGCACGTCTGTAAACAGCAAATTTTTCATAAATTTTGGCCCATTGCAAACATCATCTATTATTAGGGAAAACATAAAAACCTAAACCTGAAAGTAAAAACTTTTTACTTTTACTCTTTGGTAAAAACTATGGTATTAACTTAAAAACTGGGTATTTACTTAATAACTGGGTATTTACCTGATCAGTATTTACCCGGTATTTACCCTAACTGGGTATTTACCTGGTGACATTTACCCGGTATTTACCTAGGTTAATACCTTACATCCGGGTTTTTACGTTTTCCCTAAGTAAAACACTGCAAGGTCAGGGAAATCCACACTTCAGTCCCGTATACCGTAGATAAATACCGGTATAAACCTGCAAAATTTAAGCAGAAGTTAAAACTGGTATTTACCTAGGTAAATACGTTACAGGTAAATACCTTACAGGTATTTACTTCGGGGTTTTTACGTTTTCCCTATCTATTATCATCAATGCCTACCTCCGTTGTATGTCTGCACAGGCATTGTGAGAATCTATCATTATAACTGACTGCAATAAATAAGTAACAAATGGCTTAGTCGTTAAACCTGTAATCGACTAAGATTAGTCGATTTTGTCTGATCAAAATTTTAAAATGTCTTATTGCTCACTTATCTCATTCTGGCTATTTGTAAACAAGTGACACATAAAATTTAACTAAGTGTATTTGAGAACATCAACTTAACACATTTTGTTATAATTAAATGCAGATTATAGAACTAGTAACAGCAATAATTGTTATCTGCCTAGCTTTGTTCTACAATATAACTAACATGTCATCTGCAGCACAAATTTGTGCGCACGAAAGAATCTACACTTAGGCATTTTTAAATTACTCGCTTGAATCAATTTTAATCGACTACAGATGTTTCCCTTAATCAGCTGTTTTTAAAAATCGTACCAGTCCTAACTATGAACGAGAATAAGCAATAATTAAGCAATATCAGTCATTAACAAATATCGCTCAGTGGTTTATGCTCACAATATTATTGTGGACGACGCGACTTATTAACAACTATTGCTAGCAACAATAATTACACATCGAACAGATAGACGACAACAACGATAGCGCCCTCTGTACACTGTACAATTGCACTACGGTCACCAGTTGTTGGCCGGAATTCTAACTGGACACAAATTACCGCTAAAATACAGCTTCGACGCAACGCTTGCTGCCACACACGCAGAAAACTGTCCGGAATACTTCTCTGTACAGCATCTTGTGACGGCGACAACAAAAAAATTACACGAGGAAACGACGCTGGTAGCGTCGGTTGCTAGTGAATGACCTGATTTCAACAAGTTTAACATGTGTGCCACCTTGGCAGCCGGTGTAACAGTCAGTGGCTTAACTAAGGCGGGGGGCAGATGGGAGCCTGGGCACAGTTGCCCCGGGTGCAGCAGGCAAGGGGGCGCAAAACAGCCTCGCCAAAAACATTTCATGACTAACGACCACAAAAGTGAGTTTGATATTGTTTTATGAACGAGACAAAAGTAACAGTTTTGCAGTAAATTTGCTAGTTGTAACTTTGCAGACTGCAGAAAAAAGCTAAGCTCAACCAGCAGTGAAGTACCTGGTTAGCATACTCTGAAAGGAAAAATCATAGAACTGCAGGGTCATTGGCGGCTTGGCACGACCACGGTGGTACATTTGACCAAAAAAAGAACGGACTGTTGGCATCAGACCCACGTGACGACTTTGGGGGTATTCATTGCTTCTGCCCCCGGGTGCCGAAAACCCTAGTTACGCCACTGGTAACAATGAAGTGACCCGGCACTGGACAGAGGATAGTCGCGGACCAACCGGAGTCCATCGGACAATCACGCTAGAGTCATTAACGCACGCCGTGCCGACTACAATTGCACCTTGTAACAATTCCGACTCAACTGGCCACGCTCTCAATCGACCGGCTGACAACCGAAGTTTGGTGGCCGTGGACGTCATCCAAAGCCATCCACATGCGGCGTGGAAAGGCACCTGGTATATCCACACCGCCGCGCGTCCGCCGCCTGCATAACGTCGTTCCAGAGAAACGCAGTCCACTGAACGGCAGTCATCACCTATGCCAGCAAACAACACACCTCAACGGTTACACGCTCACATAAGAAAACCATCATCAACACTCCCGTCTGTATCTTCTCCAAACGCCGTCCGGATTTTCAAAAATTCTTTTACTGCTACATTCCGCAGTAAGTTTGTAAAAAGTCGTGACTTAGACATCCACATATGAAGTACGCCTGTGCAAACCTTGAGCACAAGTGGCAAGGTATCTTGGTTGGTTGGAGTTCAACGTTCCTTTTCAGCACAAATGCGGCTATTTTATTTATATAATCCAATCGTACTCAAAGTACACAGTAAATGATAGAAAAAGAAAAAAAGACAAAGACAAAAATAAAAAAGAACAGCACGCAGTTTACATAGTGGCTAAGTAGTCTACAATACAACTAATTTCGTTCCTATAGACAAAACAGAGAAAAAAAACACATTTGTCAACACTATCATGTAAAGTTATTGAGTCTCTCATGAACTGAGCTACGCCAAAATGCAATTCATCTCAAAGTGAAAAACAATGTTGTCTAATTACATTATCAGCATTAACACATCCATCAGAGACGAGGCAAGGTACTTTCACCCAACCAATAGCGTAAGAGCATTGTTCTTGTTGTTGCGTATGCATTTAGGAGCCATAACTCGTCAGCCAGGCAACGGCATCATCGTCTGCAGAGTGTAGTTTAGACATCGGATAACCACGCTAGAGTCATTAACGCACGCCGTACCGACTGTGATTGCACCTTGTAAGAGCACTGATCAATTCAAAACATTCAACCCCAACCAAGGCAAACCACTTAATGGCCTCATCCTTTCTTCAGCCGCCACCAGTGAAATGGCACTCTGCCTTTATGCAAGCTCTCTGACCCAAGTGAGCCAACAACATTAGACTGACGGGACACATGAAGATTTCGGGTACGACATCCGCACCACTCCGTTTCTTTTTTGTTTTCCGTGCGCTGAGGAAGTAGTTCTTCGT
>Ga0056135_10000461_pt1 | contig 10572 bp, 3 predicted proteins | sample WorMetG1aBELIZE1_FD_67481 | JGI IMG/M metagenome (GOLD analysis project Ga0056135, IMG submission 67481) | Marine gutless worms symbiont microbial communities from Max Planck institute for Marine Microbiology, Germany - Inanidrilus... ...
ATTGTGGCCAAATGGTTGCCCATCTCAGCAACTGCTGAGCTCTTGTACCAACTGATTTGGGTTTGGTATGGGTATAGTGCATAGTCTCAATGTAAACACAAATATTGGTCTGTTGTGTTTTAGAGTTTTTGTCTGACTACGTTAACCAACAGTCATGAGTCGCTCATCTCGATCTGTTTATACAGTGACTCGATCAACATATTTACCTGGAGTCGATGAAATGAGTGACATTGCATTTATCGATGTTGACGACGACGATGATTATGTTGACAGCGACTTGAGTTCAACGTCGAGCTCTGTGAAACCAGCAACAGGAAATCTCTACGAAGCTAAGCAGCAGGTTTCTGATCACCACAGAGACCTATCAGAACGAGGCGTTTTTGACTACTTCAGTTCTCCATTGACATTGGGCTGTAGTAGTACTAACCGTGCCCAAGAACCGAGCTTTCAGCCACAGAACCACTACTACTTAGGACCCGGCTGCTCTTCGTCGCTGCGGAATAGTGGAGCAAGGAGGTTTGTCGAAGCGCATCGTCAGGCAGATGCAACGACAAGTTCGGACGAAGAAGTCCGAGGCAGCAGTTACAAGTCTAGATGGTCTCCGTCTAGTCATGAACATAATGTAGATGATTCGCCGTCGTTAGATTCACAGTGGGTGAGACAGCAGTACAATCAACATGTCAGACAAGCAAACACACAGTGTTATGACGAAGCTGCGCTGTGTGACGATCCGGACGATTGTTTAACTGAAAATAGGCCGTTATCCCCAGTTTCTTCTAAAGAAACAAATAGTGCTGACTTCTTGTCTTCTCGTTCAAATGTGCGTGATAAAGAACCTGTGCTTTCTAGCGATGTGAGCCACGATGTCTGTGATAGTTTTGAACGCTTGAAATTAATAAAAGAAACCGATACATATAGAGACAGCACCGCGCTTCGCAGTGATCTCAGTGATATAAATTATAGAGTCGATCAAACAAGCAGTTCGCCAGCGACACAGAGCTTTCTGTTGCGATCAGTGAGTAGGAATTCAAAGGACAGTTATGATACCGTTTCACATCAGCTGTCGTCATCAGGACAGTCTTGGCCCATTTCGGCTAGGTCATCTGACAGTTACAATGGCCACACTGCCGGATCACATCAGAATGCCGTCTGCCGTTCATCAGAATTATCGCCGACCGTTGTCAATGCAGTTGGTTCAGTGCGCTGCAGCACCGGTGTTGACACTGGTGTTGGTTTCCCACTGTCTACCGTCAATAGCCGCAACTCTCAAGCACACCACGACGTTGGTCGATTATCATCATCTGGTCAAAGCACTGTCACCAGTGGTCTGGAAACGGCACACTGGCCAACGAGTAATGGATTGCAGGCAATCGCCAACTACCCCAGAAGCTATGATAGTCCTGGTCCTATGAGCTGCATCGGACGTTCTATGAGATGTAAGATGATATTACAGTTATGCTGTATGAATGTCGTACATATTGGTACAACAACCGTTTCTGTAATTACATTTCGCGTGAGTCATAGACGATGTGAAATGTACACTGTGTCCAGAAAAAATTGAACCACTCTATTTTTGCCTCTAACTTTGCCAGTTTTCAAAATTCTTTCATCGACAGACTTGGCAGTAAATTTCTAGGAAAGCTGATTATAAAATATCCCACCACACCTCAAATGCGTTGCTACAGTACTTTGTGAAATATTAATGTCAGAAAAACATAAACAACTTGAAGTGTATAATGTGATTTACGATATTTCTCAAGGTATTATAGCAACGGGATTTAGGTCTGGTGAGACCTGTAACTATAACTATATTACACATTCACATTTACTGCTTAGTCTGCTTTGAAAGAATTGCTAAAATTGCTCAAAATATCTGGTGAAGTTACAGGAAAGAAAGCTGACTGCCGAAGCACCGTGTGCACTGGGGCATTGTCCTGCTGAAAGACGAAGAACTTGCTAGAGATCTGACGTACACCAAACAGAAACTGTTGTAACAGCATCATGTTACGATAATAGGCCTCGATAATCGACTTTGTGATTGACAAGTATCAAACTGGTGTACTGTCAACCACTTGTGGCTTGCCAACTGATGCCATCAGTGACTGAACGTTAATCTTGTGTGCAGCTGTTTTATCACGTCGTCTTTCTTTTTGGTTGCTGCAGATGCATTCTGTCAGTCATTCTGTAGGTTTTTCAGTGTGGCCACTGTAAATATCTTTTGGTCAGTGAACAGAAATGATGCTGCCATCACTGGGTAAACATTTTTCAGCAGATGTTTTGAATGGCTGAGTCTTGCATGGCAGTTCTCTTCACACAGCTCTTTAGGGTTCCCACAACTCCTGGAAAATTCTGACAAGTCCTGGATTTTGCCCCTGAAATTTCCAGGTCCTGGAAGGTCCTGAAAAATGAGTTTGTTCCTGGAAGTTTTTTGAAGGTCCTGGAAAGTCCTGGAATTTATTTGTGCTCTAAATTATACAGTAGGCATAGCGCTGAGTTTGGATTTCACCAGAGGTCATCCATAGCAGTCAAAACTGAACACACATTTGGTTTCTGGGGTTCTGTCCCAGACCCCCTGGGGGAGCTTACAGCACTCCCCTCTAGCTGATGGGAGGGGGTTAGCCGCCCCCTCGCCAAGAACTTCCCCACCTCAGCCTTTCGCCTTGACTTTTGTGGGTTGTAGTACCATATTGTATATTTTGAGTAAGTAACTGTCATTTATCTTTACATTTAAATATTGCTGTGCTGCGACAATGTCGTGGAAAAACGTTCTGGGGTTCTAGAAAGTCCTGGAAAAATCCTGGAATTTTTTGGAAGTAAGAGAGTTGGAACCCTGGCTCTGAGTCAAAATGTTGTGATTTTTGAATACAGCCATTTCACAGGATAGTGTAGCGATGCGTTTGAGGTGTGGTGGGATATTTAATTACTTAGTTATGAGAAATTTACTGCTAAGTCTGTTGATGAAACAAATTAGAAAATCTGTTAGCATTTGGCAAAGTGAGAGGCAAAAATAGAGTGGTTCCATCTTTTTTCACGGGCGCAGTGTACACCGTGATCCATAAAAAGATGGAGCCAACTTAATTTTGTCTGTAACTACGTGAAATATTAACAAATTTTTATTCCGTTTTCACTGTTACATTTAGAAACGAACACCACATGTGATGGTATAAATTTTACCCACCTCACCTGATTAATGTTGCTACACTACCTTGTTAAAGTTGAAACACCAAAAATGCATGTGAACACAAATTCAGCTTTTAATGTTAACTACAAAATAGCTGCCAAATGCACCAAATTACATTGACAGTTTCATAACGTGTTCTGATGAACCACATAATGCAAATAAACAATAATTTCGTAGCATGTGTTGAAAGTGTCTGCCACTAGCACGCATACATGATCTCTGACTGTCGCGCCTCTGGTCAATTGCAGCCTCGATAATGTTGTGTTCAGAGTCAACCCAAGTTTGCGTGAAGCATTTTTGCAGGTCATAGATGTCACAAATCTTTGTTCCGTACACACATTTTTCATAACACCCCAAATTTTACATAACACCCCAAATTTTATAATCTACAGGTCCATTTCAAAGAAGCATATACGATATGTTTTATGCGATTTTCTTTGATAATATCCCACTGTAATATTACATTTTTACTGTTTCGACTTTCACAGGGTAGTGTAGCAACATTAATTAGGTGAGGTGGGTGAAGTTCATACCATCACATGTATTGTTCATCATGAATTGAATTCCAACAGTGCAAACTGCATTAAAATCCTTTGATTTTTCACGAAGTTACAGACGAAAATAAGTTGGCTCCATTTTTTATGGCTCACGATGTATATTGGTCATCTGTGTGTGTGACGGTTTGTCTGTCTTTGTGTTTGTCCCTCACCGCATTCCCACACTACTGCACGGACGCGGATGTGACTTGTGGAAATGGTAGGGGGTGTCCCCTAGTTGTGCACTGTTGGGCAGATTTGCAATTGGTGCACGGATTTCGTTGCTATGACAACATAGCGCGAACGCAAAATGTCAGCGAGTGCTTGTACTTGCTGTGTGCCTGTTTTACTCCAGTAGACATTTCATATACCTATTTACTGATTCTGTGATGTACAGAGAATTGATATAGACAGTGTGTGTGTGTTACCAATTGTATTGTTCAGGCTGCAACTAATATAGCACATCTTTGCAGACATTGTAATTTGCTGTGTACGGTAGTGTTCATAAAAGGAGTTGTACGTAACTTACTGCCAGAGTAATTAGTGCAGGCTGCAGCAATAGTATATCATAAGTTTGGACCTTTATGTGTGATGATTTGTTTTGACTATAGATGATGATATAACATTGCGCAAGAACAGCCAAGATGACGATGTGTATGGTCTGTATGGCTCGAGAGGAAATGAATCTGATGGGGATGAGAGCTTTAGTGGTTTTCGGCAGAATGATCCTGACTTCAATTCTAATGTTGATATTTTGCATCGTCGAGGGAAGGACTATGAAAGTGGGTCATCCACTACAGTGCGGCCATTCATAAGCACACCGCAGTATCACCTGACGCCAACGGAGGAAGAAGAAATGGAGCGTAGGCAGTCGGCCAGGGGACAACAACTGGAGCGTATGAAATGTCGACGAAATGCACGGCTGAGTCGCCAGACAGCCGGAGTTTCAAAAGCCGACACAGTTCCAGGCTTCAGAGGTGAAGCTTCGTTGGAGGAGCTTATCAGCTACATTGACGCCCCAGCCTTGGCTGCGAGTGACTGCAAGACAGCCAGGAAGGCTAAGAAGAAGAAGAAGAAAGTTTCGGTGGCAGATAACTCAGACTCCAGTGCACAGAAGCTTGCCAACAGCTGTGAAGTGTTTGTGGGCATCTCTGGTGTTAGTTGTGATGAACCATCCGTCAGAGTTGGCGACAGCTGTTGCATAGAGTTGAGAAAGAAATCTGGCTTTGATAGTTTGCCTGATACTGCAAGCACACCAGTCTCTGTGCCCGACAGTCATGCTTATATTGAGTCTGGGGAAGGGGATAAAAATATTTCGGCCACCGGCATGGTTAGTAGTCAGAATACTGCATCAGGTGCAGACACTATCCAGTTGGGTGTGCAAATTGCAGAAGGATTGCCTGAAGTCGGGTACACTACAGTGAGAAATGCAGTTTTGGAAGATGGAAACATTCCTGAAATTTCCACTGAGTCTATTGCCTCTACATCTACAGGCGATGAAACACTACTAGCAGAAAGCATTGAAACAGCTGAAGTTCTTTCTGAAGTCAATGATGACAGAAATCAAACAGCAGTTGATGTAGATCAAGTGTCTTTAGAATCTGGCGAGACGACAAAGATGACTGATAACAGTTTGACAGTGGAAAGTAGCTGTGAGAGCATGGGAGCAACATTACCGGCTGTAATTGACAAGGAGTATGAATTGGACAATAGTCTTCCAGTTCTGACTGCATCAGATAGTATTACGTCCGACACCGGCTCTGTGGAAGACCTATTTGTTACTGTTCAGAAAAAGAAAAGACCCAAGAACACTACTGTCACTGCTGAAGATCTGCGGCCAAGATTTGGCCGTAGATCGAGTGGCACAAAAGGTGTAGAAGACACCAACTACTATGTAAAACGGTCGTGGGTGAAGTCGTCTGACGCTACTTCCATAGTGCCTTCTGTTAGTGTTTCTCATAGTAGTATCATTTGCTGTAAACCGTTGTGCACCGTGACTCGAAGTGGTGTAGCAGTAGGACAATACAGTCAGGCTTGTCACCATGACACTGTTTTGTCATCAACACCTGCAGCTGGGAAATGCCCGGACAGATCACCTTTATCAGCATTATCAGCTGAACCCAACAGTATTAAAGAGCAGAGCAGTAACAGTAAACCCGTAGTTACCGACTCTGTATGTACATTGTCGTCAGACAGAAACGTTACCAGTACGACGCACAAAAACAAAGAATCTGAAAAGAATGAATTAAAGAGTGATTCAGTCACACCAGTCAGTAGTACTTTGCCAGCTGATGGTATAATTACGACACATTGGCAAGCCTGTAGTCAAAAGAAACTTGTTTGTGAGTGTGATAACGAACAGGACTCATACACATCATCTGATATGCCTACAGCAATGCAAGATGCGACTTCTTATGCCAAGAGTGTCACAGAGAAGCCTTCTGTTGATGTAATAGCCTGTGATAAATTGAAAACAGACATGCAGATTAACAGTGTAGCTGGTAATCTGGAAGCATCTTCTGAAACTGGTGAAGACCAGCTGGCTGATGCACGGAGTAGTGAAGCAGAGTCGTTGCAGCAGTCCGTACAGAATGTTACTGCATCAGATGTGTTTTTGGACACTCGTAACATAGCGGGTACAACACCTCCCCGATCTGACATATCATTCGGATTTGATCTGACTAGTTCTCCGGAACCATCACATGCTTCTGTGAGTCCGCATGTCAGTGCTCCGGGTACAACATTTACTCCCACAGTGGCAGCTTCGTGTCATTGTCCAGTCGTTGCACCCATGCCTCCCGCAGTGGCCGGTTGTACCCCTCTGCTGTATTTTTATCCAGCGATGCCTGTGACAATTTTGCCACCAGTGGCTACGTTTCCAACCGGTCGCTGTACCCCGGTTGGAGTTGTCCCACCAATGCCAGCTGTTACCGACACGTCAAATATCTCTGTTGCTTCGCCGGTGTGGCAGCAGGCCAACGATAAAGTTATTTCCGCACCATTGCCACAGGATGAACAGAACGTCGCAGTTAACAACTCAGTGACTTCTGACGTAACAACACAGTCGGTGTCGAATAAAGCAACAAATGAGTTTGTTCTCTATGCTGCTCAACGATACTTATATTCTGGTATGCCAATGCTATGTCATCATTTGTAGACTGTTACTTCACTGCATAAAACTGATCTGCTGAGAATGTCACAGTGCCAGGCGACATTTGAAAACAGCTTTAAGTATTCAAGGTGTAATGCATGCGACCACTCGTTACATTAACAGGAAACAGAAACTTGTGTTCAATGTTCGTGAAGCCCAGTCAGTTCTTACTTTCAGACGTCATCTCAAAACGCACTACTTTCAGTCAGCCTTTTCCACCCCCTAGCGACCCGCCTGCCAATGCGCCCTGATTCTTTTTAAGATATTGGTGCTATATAAATCATTTTCTTACTTACTGTTGTATTATTGGTGAGACTTGCGAGATAGTGCTGCATGTTGTGTTGCATTACCTGCTGTATTTTTCGTTACAGTTAACAGCTGTTCCCAGTCCAAGGTGCTGCCTAGGTGCTACTGCATATGCTGCCCATGCAACACATGTATTTTGGTTTTTGTAACAGTTGCAGTATTTGAAGTTCTGATTTTAAGCAGATTGCTGAAAGTTAATGAGGGATTAGTTGCAAAAGATTGCCGATCCGTACGAGAAATAATGAAAAAGTTAATGTAAAATTTAGATCATTGTGACTAGTGCACTGTCCCAACACACATATGGGAACTATACATACTGGAACATAGGGTTCACACTCAGTGTGTTGATTGTTACTTCACTGTATATAATAACAAAGAATTACATACCATTTGGTTTTAAAAACAACTTAATTAAAGAAAATTCTATAGTGAGAGCTATGAAACTTGAAAAATGATGAATATTTTAAAGCTGTAGTTTGCCCCGTGTTGGCCCGGGGCAACCGCCCTTACCCATTCACTTCCCCATCTTCTACTCTGTCTTTTACTTTTCACTTTCTTACTTGATTTATCTATTTATGGCCACCCTACGGAATAGGGCAGGCCATTATATTTTGATGCTGTGGTTTCTATCTTCTATCTATCTTCCATCATTTTTCCTCGCCTAATCTGAGCGGTTGGAGATTGGATGTCTACCATACTTCGACACATGGTGTGGCCCTAGTGCAAATTTAGAATGCAGGTCTGAAACATTTGTCGGGCTATATCTTCGCAACTAAGGCACATATCGACAGTCGGAAAAAACTTGTTAAGCAGCAGTATCTCCTCCACATGTCACCACAATATGCTGAACTTCGGCCCACTAGCGGCTGAGATCGGTCCGATAGTTTGGGGCATCCCTGCAAATTTCGGGTTTCGCATCTTGGCAGCGTTACTGCACGGCACTGTAGTAGTGGGCGTCAGCCAAACTTTGCAGCGTTGGAACAGAGGGCGCCACCTATATTTGGCAGGGCGGCCATCACGTTGGGCATTGGCCCACATTACTAGTTTCTTACTTTTCCATCCCTTCCCTTTCTACGAGAATAGGCCCACTCCATTTCCAGGCTGGAGGTCGTAGGAGGCGACCGAACCTAGGTTTATTTTTTGTGTGTTGATTTTGTGTTATATGTATGTTTAGTTAAGGATGCATGGGTGTTTTTGTTGTATTTCATTCAGTTTTCGTCTTGTGCTGTGATAGCTGTCTTCCCATGTTGTAAGCGCTAGTGTAATAATTTAAATGAGCCTTTCGATCCCTTTCCCTTTTTTTGGGTGGTTGTTGAACAGAAAGGTGGCCACAGTTGAGGTTAACCTTCTTTCACTGGGTAAGGATAACTCTCCACCCCTGACCTTTTGTCTCTGATATAACCATATTTGTGCTGAAAAGGGATGTTAAACTCCAACTAACTAACGAACTAAAGGTGTAGTTTCAGCTAATTGTTTTTGATTGGCATTGTTTTCTTTAACATTGTATGTTTTGTGTTTGTTAAACAGAATTTGAGAAAGTCTTACTAGAAAGTAGTCAAACCAGTAAGTTTCTATTTATTATGAATGACAGGAGCTTCAATTAACATCTTTTTTTCTGTAAAATTCTTGTATGTGTTTATGTTGTGTTCAGAAAAAGTTGAGCTTTTTCTTGCATAGTTTTTATTTGTAAAAATTAATCACTATGTATAAAAATTTTGGACAACAGCGAAAAGAATGACGATTCTGTATATTTGGTATATCTGTCTACATGTTCTTTGTTAGTAGTAACTAGTAATGCAGTGTGATGCTGTTGCATCTTGCAGCAGTGGGATTTTCGATTAGAGATAGACTACACGTAGTTATGGCATGGTTGAGCATGAGTGAAAAAATATGAAACAAAATGCTTGCTCAAGATGTTTCGTGACACAGTTAGTTTTCAGTTTTTACCGGCTAGCTAACGCGGATTTTAGCTGTCGTCATGTGTCTGTTCGTTTGTCTGTCTATCACAAGCTTGGTGTTGTACTGAAATGGCTAAATGCAGGATGACAGAAACAGTGCCACACGATAGCCCAGGGACTCTAGTTTTTCGGTGCTGAAAATCTCGGCAAAACTCAAATGGGGTCACCCCAGATAGAGGCATCAAATGCAGGTGCGGTAGCTGCAAATTGGCTACTTTTGCCACGAAGAGTTGTCAACTTGGTTCGGTCGCAAGTTTATCACACTGAACGTCGACCTTATTTATTTGCAGCACGTTTCCTGTCATGCAGCTTGTCGTGCGAGTTTATCAGAGAATGGTCTTTCTGCAGTAATATTCCAGGTTGGGCCTGGTTCCCAAAAAGTGAACCTTTTGGGAAAGCACTGAAGGGAAATCAAAGCACTAATGCCAACCAGGAAGAATCAGCCATTGGACATTATCATTTCTTGATCCAGTAACTAGCTCGTAGTGAAAGGGTCTTATCTCCAATGCCAGTTCTGCATGGGCTGGAGCTTAATGAGGGAAATTACGTCAGTTGCCTATGTAGTGGTGGACCACATCTGCAAGCAAGACTTAAAGATCTCGCAGTGGCTTTCTCATTCAGTGACTATCTTAGCTAGTCAAATTTTAACCTTCTTATCTGCAAACATTTTAAGAAAACACGTTGTTCCACAATTTGTGCTCGTTAGCAACCGGCAGTGAAATGTCTATCTTCAGTGGCAAAATCCAGTTGGTGAAACAACATTATTAGGGGCCGCATAGCAGCACTACATACGTAGATGCAGCCTATTGTTACCGACTGAGTAGCGTGGTCTGTCTGTCAGTCACAGTAGTGAGCCCTGCAAAAACAGCAGAACTGATCGAGGTGCCGTTTGGGTTGAGGTCTCTGGTGGGCCAAAGGAACCATGCATTAAATGGGGGTCAACATCCCCCTGGGAAAGGGCAGTTTTGAGAAGGAAAGGGCAGCCCATAGGGACGCTGTGCCATGAGCGATCACACAGTCAGACATCAGTTAACATGATCAATAAACTTAAGATTAGAGAATAGATTTGCAGGCATTACTGGTTTGTTCAAGTTCAAGTTAAGTTTTAGTATTCTATGCATTCTATTTTTAGAAAGTTTAATCGTACTCAGCCTGTCTGCTATGCACAGTTGCACCACAACGCAGATAGCTGAAGTAGGAGTTGCGAATTAGTCGTGTTTTAGATAGTGAATTTTGTAAGCGGCGAAAAGATGTTAAATGTGCAAATGGTTGACTTTGGTGGGTAAAATAGTAGCAATTTAATGGAGTATTGCAAATGCAAAAATATGAGAATTTAGAAAAGGGATAAAATAAGGAAGGAATGTTGGTGGGAGAATAAACTACAATGGTGAAATTAACGTGTAAATTTCCCACAATTTACAATGTTTCCCTGATAGTTCT
>Ga0056135_10000462_pt1 | contig 10572 bp, 13 predicted proteins | sample WorMetG1aBELIZE1_FD_67481 | JGI IMG/M metagenome (GOLD analysis project Ga0056135, IMG submission 67481) | Marine gutless worms symbiont microbial communities from Max Planck institute for Marine Microbiology, Germany - Inanidrilus... ...
GTTAAGGCATACACCACATTTGTACGCCCGCTTCTTGAGTTTGGTACGTGTATATGGTCTCCGCACACTAACCTGCTTGCTGATCATGTTGAGCGAGTTCAGAGGTGATATACAAAAAGAATTAAAGAACTGTTTGCACTTAGTTATAGTGAACGACTTAAACGTCTACAACTAGATTCATTGTGTGTCAGACGGCTTAACATAGGCCTACATACGTACATACATGATAAAAGTTATAGTGCCCAGTCATACATAAAACAGAGCGACTGTGCATTACAAAAGTCCACACATGTACAAATAAACTAAATAAAAGCAATGTTAAAAAGATGAGTCTTTAGAGCACGGCGGAAGGAAGGATGCGAGTCAATGAGTCTTATGTTGACAGGGAGGCTGTTCCAGATGTCTGGTCTGCAGACTGAAAAGGCGCGACGACCATGTGATTTAATCATGTGCTATAAAATAATAAACAACTTGGTTGACTTAGACTGTTGCGACTTTTTCGTGTTGGCTAACTCTAATCGTACGCGTGGTCACAGTGGTAAACTTTTTACGCAACAGTGTTCTCTGGACGTGAGGAAATACTGTTTTTGCTAACTGCGTTGTTGAGCCTTGGAACCATCTACCCGACCATATTGTCAGGGCTAGTAGTGTTAGTCTGTTTTGTAAACTTATCGATACTGTTGATCTTTCAGGGTATTGCAGATATTAGTGTATGGTAACTGTTCCATCTCACTATGTCATGTTGATGTTTTGTATTTAGTCCTAGGACATATGTTAGTGTTTTTGTAACCTTTATGCCCTGAACGTTATTGTTCAAACCAAATGAATGAATGAACATTGGAAAGCATTGCCCTGCTATAGAGTTGGGGTTCTCCGCAGACAAAATCACAAGGAGTGACAACTTCAGGAAGAAGAAAGTAAGTGACAGAGACATGCTTGGCATCAAAACTGATGCCAAATCTGTGCTGAAAGCGATGTGTAAGAAGCTACTTCAGAAAACGCCAATCACTTATCCAGTAGCTCGAGCATTGTCCTGCTTGGATCCTCGTAACATAGCTGGTTCTCCAGAGCAATGTAAGACAATGATGAGGCGTTTGTTGTCAGCATGTGTTGAAGGCGGTTTTGTTGTTGATGCGGATTGTGATGAGGTCATGCAACAGTTTGATGACTTCATTCACATGTGTGCGAAGGGTGACTTGGAAAACTTTTGTGTTGCAGATGACCGCCTTGACGCATTCCTTCGTAGCAGAATGGCAGCTAACTGTCGTAAGGCATGTTTGTGAGCTAGCATTGCTTTTATCACATGGACAGGCCTCCGTAGAAAGGGGATTCTCTGTCAACAAGGAACTGGTCATCGAAAACGAATCCAAGCAAACTCTAGCAGCAAGGAGAATAATAAAGGATCACATCATCCATGTTAATGGTGTAACTAGTGTTGAGATTACTCGCAACATGGTGGTGGCAGCTCATAATGCTAGAGCTAGGTATGCCAATTACTTGGCCCAACAAAAGGAAAAACAGGAGGCAGAGAAACGAAACAAAAAAAGAAAAGAAGAAACTGATGCTATACATAAATTACAGGGCAAACTCAAACGATTGAAGGCGGACGTTTCTTCCCTCCTGTCCACTTCAAAGGAATTGTATCAGAAGTGCGAGAAAAAGTGGAGAGTTATCGTTAGTTACAAAAGCTAATGCTCTGCGTATAGAAGGGCAGAAGAGAAGCAGCAGGAGGTAGAAGCGCTGGATAGGGAGATAGCAGAGTGTCTCCTTGCCATGAAGCAGTAACCAATCAATAGAAGGCTGCATATAAATACTGTACATAGTTAGTGCTGCAGATATGCTGTTATGTTTGCTACAAATTTATGTTGATCGACCAGTTGACAATTGTCATCACTAAGATGTTTTTGTAATGATGCATTTCAACAACAATGCACTATGATTACTGGTTTGTTTACTTCTTTTAGTGAAATAGTGCACTTACATGCGCATTGGTATGTGCTTTAGTGCATAATTTATGCTGGTGTTACAAGTTATTGTGTCTTATGGAGTTTCAGTACTGAAATTTGTGCCAGTATAGGTCGGGGAAATGTTGTGTGATTGACTGGAAAAGTCAGAGAATTTTGTTTTGGAAGACCTGTAGGAACCCTGTGTTGTTTGTCGTGCAGAAATGCAGTTAGACAGGCATATGTTGTCAGTCTGTAAAACAGATGTTTTGAACAGTCTGCCACTAAATATTATACTGGTCACTTCTCATGCCACTTTCAGACTTGTACTTAAAACCTGTTTTTAATTATTATTTATTGTCTTATATATTCCTTTCTGTAGACACTGTAATAAATAGTCTTTTGAATAAATTAGTTAATGTGACTGAGGTCTAGAAGTGTTTTTATTGCATTGAGTACTGAACCCTAATCGTGTAGTCTCAGCAGTACTGGTACCTAGTACAGTAATTTATTAAACTACTAAAATTGTTTTCCCATTATGTGATCATAGGTACAAGAAGTTAACAATTTTGCAAACGTCTTACATACTGAATTGACCTATCTTCTTATTTTTAAGTAATATATTGTGGCAGTAAAATGTAGCAGAAGAAAAATGGGTGCTGGTTTTTAACAGTTGATGGGAACTGCAGTTAAAATTTTTTTAAAATACTCCAGCATCATGTACTAGTACTAGCATACTGGCATAAGTACATAAAATTTGTGCTTTTAGTACAAATCAAGTACAAGTACCAAATAGTCCAAGTACTCTTGCTACTTAACATTTCAGTCGTAATATAGCTTTCCATGCAGCAGCCAGCAGTTGGCTGCTGCATTTAATACCAAACGTCTGGAACCATTACTTTAAGTATTCACTTTACTATGCATTAAACAGTATGAATATAAGTGTGATGTTGTTTAATAGTGGCAGTGTATAAAACATAAAAAGATATTTTGTTTACAGGCTGGAGACAGTAAATTCAGTGCACATCGTATTGTATTAGCTGCCAGCATTCCATACTTCAATGCCATGTTTACGAATGACATGGTGGAATCAAAGCAAGATGAAATTACTGTACAAGGCATAGAGCCAAGGTATGTGATATTTTGCACTGGAGTGAAGTACTTCATTTCATTGAGTGTTTACATTTTGTGTCAGTCGTACACGATGCAAAATGTATTGTGGTCACGCGCGTCTGTGTGTCTGTCTGTCTATATGTGTATCTGTCTGTCCTCGGCCGTACGCCCACACTACTGCAGGGACCCGGATGTAACTTGGGGCGTGGTAGAGGCTGTCCCCTAGTTGTGCACTATTGGGCGGATTTGCAATCAGGGCACGGGTTGCGTTGCTGTGGCAACATAACGCAAACCCTAGTTAGAAGCTTGCGTCCATCCCGCGATATGATGACATAGTGTGAATGGCCATCTGGGTGGGGTCTGCGCATGCTGCTGGCCGGTGACTGGTGGGTGACGGGGCATTCTCAAAATTGCATGCCGTATATGGGAAGTGGCCATGGCTGGCTTGCCGGTGACAGCCGTCGATGGGGGGGCGTTCTGAACACTACTGCGGCAGTCTGGACTGCGGGCTTCCACTGGTGGCGTTCTGGCAACATAATGCGAACGCAAAATGTTAGCGAGTACATGCTTGTACTCCCTCTATGCCTAGTTAATTATGTATTGTAGTTAAGTACTGCTCAACTGTGATGTATCATTTTGATATTGCTTTGCACAGTGCTTTGGAGGCACTCATCAACTTTGCTTACAGTGGCCGCATTCAGATTGACACAAACAATGTCCAGCTGCTGTTTGTCGGCTCGAGTTTTTTGCATCTTCAAGTTGTGAAGGATGCTTGTTGTGATTTCATGCGAAACAGGTGTGTCAGTTTTAGCTGCTTTACATTACATGTGATGAAAGGATGTCACATTTTCATGCATGACAGCAGTAGTATAATAATCATAATATGACATAGTATTGCAGACATACTCAAAACACTGACAGTTGACAGGCTACATCGAAAACATTATCAGTTACTAAATGGCAAAGATCTGCCATCAGTGCTTTAACACGGTTGGGTGGCAGGAAGGGCATCCGGTCTGTAAAAACTGAGTGGTGAGGTAATGGTGTGGTTATCTGTCTGGAGTGAGGTACAAATTATTTGCATATGGTCCAGCTGATGCCACTGCCACTCCATCATCTCTTGCTGCAGTAAAATCCAGAATGGTTTACCTTTCTGGTGCCAGCTTACCCAGGTTGTCCTGGAAAAAAGGCCATTAAATGGTTATAGTAGCAGTAGCAGTAGTAGTAGATGGTAGAGTTGATTCTGTGTACTGAATACAGAACTAGTCAGATGCTGTCTAAAATGCAACTTGTAGATTTTAATAAACTGCAAAAGCCAAGCCAGTTAGGCAGCTGGAAGGTCTTTTAGTGAATTTAAAGTGTTTTCTGAAGAAGGTGTTGCTTTGTTGAATTAAGAAGTGTAATGTGATTATACATGTATGAGCATGTCTTTGTAGCATACTGCTAATGGATTTGTTGGTCATTTTAGGCTGCATCCAAACAATGTAATTGGAGTTCGTTCATTTGGTGATCAGTTTATGTGTACAAGTCTAGTCGAGGCCTGCAGCAAATATATCCAGAAATATTTTGTTGATGTTGCTCGGTCTGAAGAGTTCTTGTCAATGGAGCAGAAAGACATTGTTGAGATATTGGGCAATGATGAACTTCACGTCTCATCCGAGGAGCAGGTACCGCACGGCATGGCTCTGTGGATTGAGTGACACTGACGAGAGTTTAGGCTAGGATTGATAACTAGAGAATGTACGAGCTTTAACAGTGGTGTATCACCTATGCTTTGATTTGATCTGATGTGCAAGAGAATTGAGAAGTGTTGAAGATGGTTTACTTGGTGCTGTATAAGTTTGTATTATGTAGAATTTACAGTAGTCAATTTTGGGGTGAACAAGAGAAGTACGAATGTTGCTGGCTATTTTGTAATCAATGTCAGGTTGGTTGCAGCAAAGGTTTTCTAGAAGCCAGATGCACTTCCTGTTGCCTATCCAACAGCATCAAAGCACTGAAGGCAGTTCAAAGCACTGATACAAGCCCGGGAAATTACCCATTGGCCTCATCCTTTCATGATCCACCTGCTGAATCCTAACGAAAGGGACATCCTACCCTTTATGCCAACTTTAAGCAGACTCTGATGCCACTGCACCAGTATTTATAAACCGTGGGAAACGTTAAAGTAAATTCAAAACTAATTCTAATTTAAAATATAACTCGCTTAAAATAGACTGAATTGTATAACAATGAAAATGAAATTTGAAAATTTTTAGAATGGATTGATGCACCCCAATAGAAGAATATTTATTCGTTTTCATTTTGTCACTCTGGTGGTTATTATAGGGTGTGACTGTGAAGTCTGCTGAAAATTTACAATATAATGCTATAGTTTTACGTGACCATGACTGTGGCTGTCATACAACTAGTGTTGAACGATCTGTTATACTGTTTGATATCAGGTATTTGAGGCTGCCATGAGTTGGCTGAAGAAGGATGATGCAGGCAACAGGACACATGCGGTGGCAGATATATTGAAGTGTGTTCGTCTGCCGTTGTTGGCTCCACATTACCTTACTGATAAGGTTGCTAAAGAAAGCTTAATACGCAACTCACTTCCGTGCAGGTTAACTGGTTCATTTATCGACATATATATTGTTAAAACTGATTAAAGCAGATTAATGATGACTGTCTGGAAGATAATAGGAAAGATTATCAGGAGTGTTCTTTGCTGTGTTGTGTACATGGCTGTGCACACACATACGCATACACAAGCAGTTCTGACTGTTGGTTTTGGTCTAGGTTTAGGTTTAGCATTTTGTTTGTTTTTTGCTTTTTAAGTAAGGGCTGTTTTGATGGTAAGTAAGTAAGTAAGTAAGTAAGTAAAACGTAGATTTATATAGCGCATCGTCGTGAAACCTCTTAATGCACTGGTACAGAGACAATGTAGGCAACATCGTTGAGGATAACTCTAGTGTCTTCTCCCTAATCTGAATGTGCTAGTTGCTGTCAGCAAGGGCATATGGGCAGTAAACCTTTGCTCCTAGAAAACTTCCACTTCTTAACTGGGGAGTTTGGCTAACACAGGTTGACCTGCATAATGTCTGTAAAATGGTTATAGTAGATGTAAGTTGGGCTATTAGCTAGTGTTACTACTACATGTACCACTACTACTACATCTGTTTAACGGCCTTTTTTCCAGGACAACCTGGGTAAGCCGGCACCAGACAAGTAAACCATTCTGGATTTTACTGGAGCAAGAGATGATGGGATGACAGTGATGGCATCAGCTGGACCATATGCAAATCAGTTGCACCTTGTTCCAGACAGATTACCACACCAGTACCTCAACATTCAGTTTTTTACAGGCCGGATGCCCTTCCTGCCGCACAACCAACAACATCAAAGGGAGTACAGAGAGAATACTTGTGTTATATACAGATATCCTTTGATGGTTCGACTCTCTTGTTTAGTTGATAGGAAAGGTTTGTAAGAAATCCTGTTCAAACAGTCCCGTAGTTTCTCTAAGCAGATATTTAGGACATGACCTCACTTAACCTGTGATGAGTGTGAAAAGTTGGCCAGTTCAACCAAATTCTGGTGTCTTCGTATGACTGCAGCTGTTGCTGAAACAGCCTGGTTAACATTTCGTTGACATGTTGCCAGCTGAGTGGATTGTTTTATGCATTGACGGCCGTCTGCAGAGACTTGGTGGATGAAGCAAAAGATTACCACTTGATGCCCGATCGACGCGGGAAGCTACACTCGTTCAAAACACGACCGCGCTGTTGTTCAGATGTTTCTGGTGTTATTTATGCCGTCGGTGGCCTAACATCTCTCGGTAAAAGTCTTGTTCGCTGCCTTTGTTTGAAACATTTGCATTTACTTAGGAATTGCTGGTGCTGTAAGTACACAAACTGAGATGGCTGTCTGTCAGTGTGCTTATTACATAGTTTTGTTACATAGCTGTCTTAGGTATGTTTCCTAATAGAGGTAGCATCAGATTATCTCAGATGCCGGTACATAATCACTTTCTGTTACCAATCTAACCATTGATGCTTGCTTGTTAAGCTGAATTAAGAATGAAATTTTGTATGTGTGTTTGTGGTAGTCTGGTTTAAAAGCAACAAGGTAGACAGTTTGTTGGCTTTTTCACAGTCATTTGCTGTTTATCAAAACAAGGCAGTCAGGATATCATACTTCACCCGTCAACCCCTCGCGGCAGCGAATGCACTCGTCTGCTGCTAGTACACAGTGCATAATGCCTTGATGGCGCCCATCACAGATGAGTGCATTCGCTGCTGCAAGGGGTGACAAGTCTGCCAGTAGGCACAAACATCCACAAAACCAGAATACATAACATATTGCATTGTTGTCTGAGGAGGACTGAATCATGAACACAGGTAACATGTACAAAAAAATCTTGTGAAGTTTGAACATGTGGTTTTTAAGATACTTGAGTGGACAAGCGTACAGACACGCTCATCACAATGTTTTGCTTCCCTGCGGGAGCGAGGGAGGGCAAAGTAATGTTTTGTTTTCTGTAGATCTGTCAGCTTGTCATGTGGTATCAGTATAGGCTGTGTCATGACACCACCGTTGTTTTAACAGTCGTTTACTGGGTGAACCTCGTAAGCCAGTTCCCCTCAGTTTTCTTCCTCCGTTTGTTCCTGAAGAGAATCTTTGTGGGTAAGTTGTGCAGGTTTTTATAGGCCAGATGCCCTTCCTGTCAAGTCGGTCAACACTGTCAGAGAACTGAAGGGAATTCAAAGCACTGATCCCAACCATGGACAATCACCCACTGGCTTCATTGTTTATTGATCTACCGCAGACCTCCTGAGGGGCCATCATTACTGCCTTAGTGCTGGCTCTTCTTAGGATTTACAACAGCTCATTGTTAATGTCATTACATCTAGCATGTTAAGCAGAGAAAAAGAGTGTTACGATTCTGCTGTACTTTTGGTTCAGGGACACTGTAGTCTGTTTGCGCAACCTCTGAATAACTGGAAAAGACCCCCAGGAAGGATCCACCTGGAACCGAAATGTTTGCAACAACCTGTTCTTATTTGGCATGGAGCTGGCAGAAGCCAGGGAGCTCAGAACCGGCCTTTCTGGCAGATGTTATCGAAGTGTAGTGCTACGTACCTACAGTGGTGCATGCTCATATTGGATTGGACACTGCATATACAGTGGTGATATAAAGTAGACAGCACTAAAGAACAAACTTAGAGGTCACACTGCAGGCAATGTGATTGAAGTTTACGTGGCCATTGTAATATTGTATTGCATGAATGTCGGTACTTGTTGTCCATCTGACCATGCGAATGATGGAAATACAATTCCAGGAGATTCGGTGAGCACTGTCGAGTTTTATGATCCGTTTGCTGGACGATGGCAGTTGGCATCTTCAATGTGCACATTACGAAGTCGTGTTGGAATAGCTGTGTTTAAAGGTATGTATGTTTTCTGTTGGAGGTAATCATCAAGTGATATGGTAAATTTATACAGTTATGTTACCAATCTAACCGTTTATTGTTCTCTTGTTAGGCTTGAATAAAAAAAGAAATTTAATGTATGTTTTGAAAAAGTCCGTAGCAAAAAATGCCATGTGTGACTGCCATTGATGTTGAGCTGTTTCATGGTACGGAGACAGTGCAGATAACATTGTCTAGCATCTTCTCCCTAATCCAAATGTGCTAGTTGCCTTCAGTGCTTTGACGCTGTTGGTTGGGTGGCACGAAGGGTATCCAGCCTATAGTTAGTTAGTTGGAGTTTAACGTCCCTTTTCAGCACAAATATGGCTATATCAGAGACGATATCCGGCCTATAAAAAAATGCAGAGGTGGTGGAGGGGCCTGTAAAAAATGGGGGATGGTGAAGGTGGGCACTGGTTAGTCCGGATGGAGTGGCACCCAGCTGGATGGTCTGTTTTGTCTGCCTCTGTTAATCTTCCCTTGCACCATAAAGTCCAGAAGTTCTCTTCTGGCACCAGCTCACCCAGGTGGTCCCAGAAAAAGGGCCGTAAAATGGTTGTGGTGGTGGTGGTGTTGAGCTGCTTGTGCTATGGACAAGCTGGTATCAGTACAGTGTGCATGTTGATAGTGCACACATCTGTCAAGTTAAGTAGCATGACTTAATGTACTGAAGAAAATTGTATAACAGGTGTGCAGATTTAGAAGTCGGTGTCAGATAAATATAGGACTAACCGAGCAGTTTGTAGTTGGGTCAGTTGGCATATATAATGGTGCACTGATTTCAGAAACAGCATATTGTGGTAGTCCTGTCTATGACCTTGTTAAGTTGTTATCCTGTGCTTGAGTGCAAAGTACTATTGTGTCTGTTTTAATCAACAGTATATGTTCCCTTCAGTGCTTTGATGTTGTTGTTCGCCAGGCAACAGTAACGGCACCGATTTTCCTGAAAGGTTGCCTTTTATAGGACGTGCAGTAACTCCAGAAAAAAGGCTGGTTAAATATAAGCTGTGTGTGTGCATGTGCCGTTTCAGATAAGCTGTATGCCGTCGGTGGCTATGACGGCCAGGAAAGACTTAACACTGTCGAGGTGTTTGATCCCGTTGTAAACCGGTGGAAGCTTGTGAAGCCCATGCTGTGCAAACGAAGGTGATATCGTGTTTCAGCAAGATGAAAAAATTTTCATTTGTGAGATTAGATATGTGAGATTTGATTTCATATTAGGAGAATTGAGCTTAGTGATCCTTGAGATGAAGTTTTTTTGTTTGATTTTGTGTATGTCGCGAGAAAGCATTTCAAGACTGAATGTGGTTTGTTTGGCAGTAACGTATGAGTATTCTTAAAGATTGCTGACTACAGAGTGTGACATATATCCGTGTATTTGGCTGGAGCAGTGCGCTTGGTGCTGTCGCTCTGGGAGGGAAGGTTTACATCTGTGGTGGCTTTGATGGCATGTCGTCTCTGAACTCAGTGGAGATGTACGACCCAGAGACAGATGAGTGGACAATGGTATCGAGCATGGAGAAGCACCGCAGTGCGTCTGGTGTGGTCGTGCTTGACAGTCAGATCTATGCCATTGGTGGCCACGACGGCCTTTCCATCTTTGACTCGGTCAGTTTCAGTCTCGGTGTTACTTACTGGCGTCGGAGAGCTAGTGGCGTAAAGCGGGCGGTATTCCTTCCTCTGGAGTCATTAGATGGATCGAGAAAGGACAAGGTGCAGTGGATGACTTTCCATGTTTGGCGTCAATGCATTAAGTTCTCTTCAGTGACTTTGCACTGTTCGTTGCATGACAGGAAGGGCATCCAACCTGTCAAAACCTGGTCCAGTTATCCCCAAAGGTTCCATTTTTGGCAACTTGGCCAAACCCGGAGTATCAGGGCTTGTTACGGCTTGTATGGTAGTACAAGATGTTGTAAAAGCCAATAGGAAAAGTATTGGAATGGCGAAATTTTGACCCTCGTGGCTCCGAAACCAGTGAATAGATTTTGATGAAACTTGTAATATGTAACTACGTTGCAGGTGTGAGCACGCATGCAAATCTGTGTGGCGCTGCGACAGTG
>Ga0056135_10000466_pt1 | contig 10523 bp, 9 predicted proteins | sample WorMetG1aBELIZE1_FD_67481 | JGI IMG/M metagenome (GOLD analysis project Ga0056135, IMG submission 67481) | Marine gutless worms symbiont microbial communities from Max Planck institute for Marine Microbiology, Germany - Inanidrilus... ...
GCAGCATGTAAGTTACGTTACTATACCGTGGGAATGGCTGCCACGGTGCATCATTGTTTCTTGGCTCCGTTAAATAAGTAAATTATCCGGTTGCACTATCCGGCGACAGGCAATATTTTGACCGGATCCGGAACCGGAACCTGATATCCGGTACATCCCTAAATTCCACGTAGGAGTTATAGGTACGATGTTGGCATTAGAGAGCCAGCGTTAAGTATACCCTGAAGAAAATCGTGAAAATTTTTGCCAAATTTTGCAATCGTTCTTGGTCAATTTTGCAACACGAAAATGCAGAATCTCTATATATTAAACGCGGTAAGGTGTCCGTACGTTCGTATGTCTGTAATGCTGGGCGTGGCACGAATCACGTCATAATGAGAATAGCTGGCTTAGTTCCTGATGGTACCGGGCGGAGATATGGCGATTGGCGACGTGGCCACGGGTTGCAGCACTCTAGTTTGCTATAATTTTGCAACAGGTTTCTGCTTTCAAATGTGTGTTATGTTGTCCTACCAATCACCAAAACACTCCAGCCGTTGATGCAGATCATGATGATGGTTAAGATAAACAATTTTAATCCAGTCATATTTTGTATTCTTGCTAATTTCAATAGACATGTAATCCGCCCCCAGCCCTGTCCAGCTGACAGCAAAGCCTCTGAAGTGATTAGTACACACTCACAAACTGTTTTGTAGCCCTTTTTCCGGGACTACCCAGGTGAGCCGGTACCAGAAAAAAATCTTCTGGACTTGGTGGTGCAAGGGAAGATAACATAGAGGCAGTCACACCTAGATGTACAACTTGGCTGGTGCCACTCTATCCGGACTAATCAGCAACCGACCTCCATCACCCCTCCATTTTACGATGGATTCGCTTCCTGCCACAACTGTCCCAATTTATCCTGGCTTGGGACAGGCACCAAATATGCTGGCTTGCATACCCAGTGGCTTGAAGTGATTAGTACTTAGTAGTTAATGAGTAATTAATGACAGCAAGTTGACGAAAATATCACAGACTGTTGCATATAGCAGGTTACAGGTTTAGTTGTTTAGTGCAGATCACAACATGCATTAGCAGAATACATCACCTTTAACTAGTTCACTGTTTCAGCTTGTTGAGTCTTGTTGTCTCCCATGGTGTGGCATCTTCGTCTGCATCGTATCTGTTCCTATGCAGTCCACCACATGTCATCGCTGACTTCGCTGTACTTATTTTCACCGTTTCCATATCCATGAACAGGTGCATTCTTGAAGTTGCACTTGCCCACCTGCTGCCAGGACTGCACATACCATCAGACTGGCATATTGTGTGGTTACACTCCCTTCACACATCGCTAGGCATCTTCACTGCAGCTAACTGATTTATCAAACAGGACTTGAATAGTCTTGAAACGAAATTATGTAAACCAAGTGCTGTAAGTGCGTAAATCTTGAGATCATTGCATATTGGACTCGACGATGCGGGTTTTTTTGTGTCATCCTGTATTTGCGACCAAATCTCTTTATTTGACGAATGTGGCTTCCTGCACCCAATCTGTCACTTTGAAGTTGCATGCTGCAACCACGGCATACTGTTACGCAGTACTGTGCATTTGGCTGGGCCGGTTTTTAGCCCAGACTTTCCAAACATCGTATATTTTTATCTGATTTATGCCTGTGGATTTGCAGTCAAGTCATAAATTTGCAAAAACTTGTGGAATTGCAAGATCGCGATTTTCTTTGGGGTGTAATTAAGGGAGCAACGCCCCTTGCCACAGGAGTCAGCTGATGGGATGAAGAACTGAACAGATGAGTTATGTTCCCCGGTTTGGGTCAGTTCCGTCAGTGCTTTGGTACTGTTGGTTGGGTGAGAGGAAGGGCATCTGACCCATTAAAAATCCTACCGGTATGCCACTTATCCTTATCCTTGGGTTCTTTTGAGGAATGCATTGAGGAGGAAACTGGGGGTGACTGGCTAGCCAAGGCTCAGTTGGAATACGGCCATTAAGACAGCAGTGGTGATGGTTGTGGTAGACAGGAGCATAGATTTGCTGACACTTTGTGCCATCACACTTCTTCACTGTGCTATGCCATGCTACATAAATCGTGGTTGAATGGCCTCCTATAATTCTCCATAACAGATACACGTGTTTGCTGGTCGTCCACATGGATACCCTAGCTCACTGTTTACTGCTGCATTCCACAGCTGGACAGGTCTAGTCAAGGTCCCCATTGTACCACAAGTAACGGCATTGTCTCACACATAGTTCATCGTAGCACCAACAGAAGCATGGTCTCACACACGGCTCTTGTTATAGTTTGTGCCATCACTACAACTTTGTGTAAGAATGCAAATTACATTGTAAGCAAACTACAAGTTTCTTAAAATTTAATTAAATATAATGTTTCAATATGTACTGTGTTATTTTGTTATTTATGATTTAGTGATTTATGATTTATTAGTTATGGCCTCCTGTAATTCTCCAAGTGTCACCCAACCAACAGTATCAAAGCACTGACAGAATTGACCCAAATCACAATCTTGCAATCCCACAAGTTTTTGCAAATTTACCTCTTGATTGCAAAACCAAGCCACGGGGTGTGCAATTCAGCATATTCCTGTGCCTGTCCCAAGCCAGGATAAGTTGGGAGGGTTGCGGTAAGAAGGGCATCTGGCGTAAAAATGGGGGTTGATGGTGGATTGCTGATTGGTCCGGATGGAATGGTGCCCACCCGTATTGTCGATGTGTCTGTCTCTTGTTATCCTCCCTAGCACCATGAAGTCCAGAAGAAGCTTTCTTCTGGTACTGGCTCACCTGGGTGGTCCCGGAAAAAGGACCGTAAAATGGTTGTGGTGTGGTGGTGTGGTGGTGGATTTATTGGTTGTAATTTGGAAAGTTAACTATAAAAACCAGGTACTGCAGTTGTAAACTGTAATTCTCTGCTAACATAGTGTTGTCAATGTGTGATTTGATATGTTCAGGGATGAAATTTACTGATAACTTTCATACATTCTGATATTAAAGCTATTCACCCTTCCATAGTGCCATAAAGTGGTCATTTCTAAAATAACAGTCACTGTCTTTCATCATTCTACTTAAAAGACGAGGTATGCTGCTAATATACCTGATGATACAAGCTGAAAGTGTTGGTTTTCAGTTCATCTGAAGCAGCAGCTGGACGACTATTTGGCAGTACTGCCAGTTGTTCGACTTGTGCGTATGCCAAGTCAAGTTGGAGTGGTGCGTGCTCGCCAGCAGGGGGCAGCACTTGCTTCAGCCGATGTTCTCGTCTTTCTTGACTCACACTGTGAATGTACTACTGGTAATATTAGTAAACAGAGTTTCTTTGTGCAGTGATAAATGTGTTAAGTATAGATATTTTGTCACGAGCTCTTAAGTTCCACTCGGCCTGCTTATTCCTGCTTTTTTGATTACATTGCATAAGCCTAAAACAACTTAGAAATGCCACATTCTTATGCCTTAAATACAACTGTTAAGTTTTCTAAAGAAAAATTTGTTACTTATTCATTATACTCAATATGTTATACAGGGTGGTCCAAAAAAGCAGACACCCGATTTATTTTTGCTATAACTTTGTCAGTTGTTGATAGATCTGCAAAATTCTTTCACTGCTGCAAAGAGCAGTTAATTTCCAACAAAACCAATAATAGGATACCCACCACACCTTTAGTGTGTGGCTGCATTACCTTGGAAAACTTAAAAATCAGAAATTTTCAATTCTCATGCAAGTAAAACACGTTTCAAATGTGACTTTTATAATCTATCCAATAGATGTCTGCCAAATGTCATGAAAATAAATGTAAAGATTAACACCATGCAAAATACCAACATTTTGCTCTTTGTTCGTTCACTGTCCTTAACATACTGAAGGAATGCTTAGTTGTGGTATGGTCTGATTTCCCGCAGGTCATTATTGACACTGCAGTCCACCAGTGAAGAAAGTGCTCCAGGCATGTGTCCGTGCAAACGGTGAACATTTTGAACACCTTTTGTGAACAATTTGCATTTTTTATGTGTTTTTTGGTTCAAGTGGCTTCTAACCACCATCATGTCAGCTTTTTACTGCGTTGATGCTTGATGGTCGATAGACCTACTGTGCAAAGCTTTAAGCTTGTTAACGACAGTGAAGGAACAAAACGTAAATTATTGATATTTTGCATGGTATTAATCTTTGCACTTATTTTAATGACATTTGGCATTTCTTTATCTGTTGGATAGATGATATTAAGTGACGTGCATGAGAATTGCAAATTTCTGATTTTTAAGTTTTACAAGGTAATGCAGCAACATACTTAAAGTGTGGTGGGTAACCTAATATTGGTTTTGTTGGAAATTTACTGCTGTTTGCAGCAGCGAAAAAATTTTGCAAGTCGATCACGAATTGGCAAAGTTATAGCAAAAATAAATTGGGTGTCCGCTTTTTTGGACCACCCTGTATATTCACATGAAGTTTAGTCATCATTCCAGTACAGTCTTTCTGCTTGATATCTGTGTTCAATGGCTGATGCACTGTTACCAATTTTTCCTAATTTTTTATTCCCTGTAAAGGTATTGTTTTATGAACTGTTGACAGTCACTTCGTGGTACTACCTAGATGCAGCCTATTGTTACAGATGGAGTAGCATGGTCTGTGTGTTGGTCTTGTCTGTCTGTCTGATGGTCTGTCACGATCGTGAGCACTGCAAAATGGCTGAACCAATTGAGCTGTCATTTGGCATGCTGAGTGGGGTGAGTTCAGGGAACGATGTATTCAATGTGGTACAGATCCCCTCATGTGCAGGGGCAATTTTGAGGGGGAAAACGAGCAGCCCATTGTAAAGTATAGGGACTGTCTGCCATGAGCTGTGCAAAAATGGCTGAACTGATCGAGATGCCACTTGGAATGTGGACTCGACTGGGTTCAAGGAAGCGTGTATCTCATGAAGTTGCACATTGGCGCCACCTGGCGAATACGATTAAACCATCTGTGCGCTTGTGGCAATGTGGCCTTATGTCAGATTACCTTGACCACATGTTATGTTACTGGTAAGTATTTGCCATTGTTTTGCTGTTTGTTTTAGCCTAGCAAGTTAGCAGTGATATTGTGAATCTGACGTAGAATTTTGTGTTTGTTGTTATTTTGTCCTTTGTTTGTAAATTGGCGGTCATCAACTACAAAAGGAGTAAAGTTCTTCCTGACTCGTATGGGTTCATAGGGTGGCACTGATGTCCATTTCTGTAGCCCACAGCCAGACACCAGCTTATGATGTGAGACCACAACTTGTTTTTTTTCGCTAGTAATCATTATGCCTACCCATGGAGAGATGACCAGACTGAGTTGACTTGGGTGACTGATTATTAAGTCTCTGGCAGTTACCTGCCCCAGCATTAACTGGACTCATTACCGTAATTCTTATCTTATTGGCTCCCTCCCACCCAGTAGACATCATCAGAGTTATGATGATTGTCTGGTGGAATTATCTGAACTATTCTGTGCCGTGTTGTGTACGAGGGTTGTGCAGAGTGATATGCACATACATGGCAGCAGTTGTTAAAGATGAGTGTTGGTCTAGGTTTAGGTTTAGTTTTTGTTCGCTCATTTAGGTTTAGCCATTTTGTGTATTTTTCTGGTTTAGCTTAGACAATTTTGTTCTTGTGTTGTTTGCTTTTGTTGTGTTAGATTTAGTTTCTTCAGTATTATGCCAAGAGATTGGCTAGGAAGAACGTCTCCAAAATGACCTATTTTGTATTGAGTGGGACGTAAAACCTTAACTCAATCTCTGTTATCTTATTGATCGTCAAGACCCTTCAGAATGTATTAATTGTGGAAGTTACTAAAAACATACTGACAGAATATGTACTACTTAGTCATTCTTGCCATTACCATTCTCACAGTAATTCTGTGAATATTCAACTCCCAAAATTGTTATAGACTTCATAAAAAGTGTAAATTTATAAGGTAAAGTATAACTCTAAAGGCACGATGTAGCCTATATTTTGTTGAAGGTGCCACTAATTGCACCCGATGTAGGATAAGTGCATTGATGGAGACCAACATGTTACTGCAAAGCCAAACCATCAGTAGACCGTGATATTGTTGAACTGGAGATACATGTGTTCAACTGAAGTTAAGTGAGTAGTACGAGCAGTGCCACATTAAGGGGGGGTGCTAGGGGTGCTGCAGCACCCTGGCCCGCAGTTTTTTGGGGCCTGCAATTTGTGGGAGTTGAAAATTTTCATGTACTGTTATAGGTCTGTAAGAGGCCCGCATTTGGCACAGCACCCGGGCCCGCACTAGCCTTAATGCGGCCCTGAGTACGAGGTAGACATGGCAATGTTGCCGTGTCATTGCAGGATGGCTGCAGCCACTGCTGAGTCGCGTCGATCGTAACCGAACCATCGTTGCAGTCCCGGTGATGGACATCATCGACGACTCCACGTTCGAGTACAAGTCGTTCGATGCCCAGTCAATAAATATCGGCGGCTTTGACTGGAGCCTGCAGTTCATGTGGATTGGCATTTCAGACAGAGAGAAGAACCGTCGGCAGTCTGACGTCGCTCCAATCAGGTATATCCACAAGGCCAGCGCTTGTCAACAAAGACACTGAAAACTTGCCAATGAAAGATGGACGCCACTGATGTCTATAAATAGAAATCTGACGTGATTGGTTATTGAGCAGGCGTGACATACAAAGTTCGCTGTGATTGGTTAGACAGCTAGTGATTGGCTGCCTAATTAACACTTTGCCATTTTTCGGAGGTAACTTTGGCAGATGATTTTGACCACGCCCTTGGCTGCTGTTTGATTGGCAAGTAATGTATCTAGAATACTTAACCGTATATATATGTGGGTATACCGGTTACCGGCAAAGTTGAGCAATAAGTGACAGCAACATAACAACCGTTCTCAGTGTTTGTTTGTTAAACTGTTTGATAGAGATGCTCTAGTACTAGTGCAGCTATGTGTATTGTGTATGGATTTTATAATATATCGTACGTCTTCTTTTGCAGCTTACACTAGATCTACCAACCTGTCAATTTTGTGGACTTCCACTTACAGTGTGACACATATTAGTGGAATGTACCAACTTGTGGGACATTCTTGAAAAATATTTCATGATGTCTTTTGTTTAAAAGCGCTGACCATCATACGATAATTAATTTTATCAAAGAAACCAATTTTTATCAGCAGCTGTAATGTTTGTTACCTTAATTTCATATTAGCGCTACAGCATTGGTTTTACGCTCAAGTTTTGTCATTAGGATGCAGGTCTGAAACATGCTGCACGCTGTTCTGTTCTCTTCTGTTCCTTAGCCGTCCTCAATCCGAGGGTTGGCCACACCATGGACGTACCTTCTCCATTTATTTCTATCCTCTGTCATGCTGATTGACTCTTCCACAGAGAGTCCTGTCCACGTCTGGATGTTGTCTATCCAAGCCATGCATGGTCTTCTTCGCCTGCGTACACCAGGCATTGCTCCTTGCATTTCTTCTTTCTCCAGGCAATTCCCTTGTTTTCTCATGGTGTGACCTTAGTATGCTAGCTTCCTTGCTTTCTCAGTGTCTAACAGTTGCCTCTTCACTCCAGCTTTGCACGCGGCTCGCTGAAAATACAGGACGCAAAAGATCGGCAAAAATTCACCATCTGGGCACCGTTGCACAACTTTGTCGGGTTATATCTTTGCAACTAATGCACATATCGACAATCTCAAAAAAAGCTTGTTAAACAGCATTACCTCCCCCATATGTCCTTATAATATGGCAAACTATGGCGAACTTCGGCCCACTGGCGGCTGAGATCGGTTCGTTAGTTTGGGGCACCCTTGGGGTGCCCCAGCAAATTTCAACGGGTGTCATGTCTTGGCTTCATTACTACAGCAATGTCGCTCAATGGAAGCCAACCGAACTTTGCACGATGTTTGGCCATCTCCTGGGCTTGTGCACTATATATACATTTTCGGGGGCTCTTGCCCCGTAATGCAAAAAATCGCCAAAAATTCCCCATCTGGGCGCCATCACACAACTTTGTCAGGCTATTTCTTCGCAACTAAGGCATGCATCGACAATTGGAAAAAAACTTGTTAAACAGCAGTACCTCCCCCACGTGCCCTTACCATATGGTGAACTTCAGCCCACTAGCGGCTGAGATCTGTTGTTAGTTTTGGGGCACCCCAGCTAATTTCAACAGGTTTCGCGTCTTGGCAGCGTTACTGCACGGCACTCTAGTAGTGGGTGTCAAAGTTTGCGGCATTGAACAGTGGGCGCCACCTATATTTTGCAGGGCAGCCATCACGTTGGGCATTGTCCCACATTCTAGTTAGTGATTTTTTAAATTTTATTCTTACTCGTGTACTTATGTTTTACCACCCACCTTTTCATGGCACTGAATAGGCTATAGTGTGCTGATTTGCCATTAAGAATCTATTCACTCCAGTAGGCAGCTCTTTTATTACGACTTTAACTGATCTAAGCAGTGACTGAGTTAACTAGCGTGTCAGTTGTGAATTAGTCAGGATGACCAATAACCATTTATCTGCCATGACATGCCTTATTGTAGGGCTCTGGCACTGGAGAGCCAGGGTAAAGGCAGCAGTGGCCTCTCTCTTAGGAGTCTGGCAGTGGATCAAGAAAGGATGAGGCCAGTTGGCGATTTTGCCTAGTTGGGTCCATGCTTTCAGTTCCTTTTGGAGCTTTACACTGTTGACTGGATGAGAGGAAGGGCACCTGGCCCGTGATAAACCTATGCCACTTATTTCCAGCGGTTCTGTTTCGGAAGAATGGAGGAAAACTGGACGGGAACCGGCTAACCCAGGTTATGCTGGAAAATGGTCGTTACAGCAGAGGACGACAGATGCATGGTTGTATCACACAGTGTGTGACGGTGCATGGTAGGAGTCCAACGATGTCAGGAGGCATGTATGTCATTAGCCGTAGTTGGTTCAACGACCTTGGTGGCTACGACGTCGGCATGGACGTGTGGGGTGCCGAGAATCTGGAGACGTCATTCCGAGTAAGTAGGCGGTCTAGAAGTCGGCAAATTGTGCACTGTGTCTTTGCAGCTTCACCATTTTGTAAGTTCACGGACCGCGATGAACCTGCCCGTGTTTGTTAGGGCCCACAGTTTTTTTCAACAGAGAACAACAATAACAACCCGTTTAATGGCCCTTTGTCCAGGACAACCCATCTGAGCTAGTACCAGAGAAAAAACATTTAGTTACTCCCTATCTGCGTGTTCAGTATCTTAAACCAACTTCCTGCATTTCCGTGTTTGGTTGTTGGGTCTGACAGTCTTTATGCCACAGCTTGTCTACAGGTTTTAAGTTGGTCTACCTCCAGGTTTTACACCTTATGCTTTATAGTCCACACATTTTTTTCACCGACTTGTTCTCGTCCTTTCTTGAAACATGTCCACACCATCTCAGCCGATTTTGCTGCACCACTGTAATTGTGTAACTTGTTCCTAGTCTCTCTCTCAACTCATTACATGCTGGCCTATACCACTACACTCCTTGTGTACCAAACACAGAAAATGGCTTTTTCAGTAACCATTGCAGTGATTATAGTTGTCTGTGGAAAGTCATCAGCTGTACTTGTAAGTTGCACTTATAATGAACAAAAGTATATGCATAAGATTTCTTGTTCTCTGTTAGTTTCATGGAAGGCAACGGGAAACCACTCTGGCAAATACGTAAGACTGTGAGTATGCAGCTGCACCATTCTGCGGTGTAGACATGCCACCAAGGCCCTTCACCTGGAGTATCACCCCTAGACATGACATGTTAAAATGTCGTAAACCTGCTGGTAACAGCAGAAGACTAGAGAGATAGTTTCAGTATGGAATGAATTATTTGGTGATAGTGTTTTTTCGAGTACTAGCATCACAGAGGTACAAGGGGTGCAGTGTTCCTTCTGTCACTACGCTGTGTTCAGAAAAAAACATCCCCTTTTGTATTCTTTTATAACTTCTAGTCAGGTTAACCAATTTGCAAAAAATTTTGGCAGTTATAACAGCTAAATGAATACTTGTGATAAATGTTTAAAGTAGTCCATCTATTTGTTACACGTTCTTTGGTATTAATGACGTAATTGTGACGTCACTTAATACCTATGCATCAGTGGTGGGATTTAGCACTGAAGATAAGTACTTGATCAAATCTTTGAGAGAAAATAAGAAATATGGAGCAAAGCAGTTGCTTAAAATGTTTCCTAACAAAAACTGGAGTCTTGGTGGACTGAAAGCACTTATCAAAAAATTGACAACACAGGTGCTATGTGGACAGTGCAGGGACGACTACTACCCAATACGTCGAACAACAGTGCCTGTGTTGTCAATTTTTTTGATCAGCGCTTTCAGTCCACCAAGACTCCAGTTTTTTTTAGGAAACATATTTCTTATTTTCTCGCAAACATTTGATGAAATACTTATCTTCAGTGCTAAGTCCTATCATTGACGTATAGGTATTAACTGATGTCACAATTACGTCATTAACAGCGTAGAATATGTAACAAATAGATGGACTATTTTTAAACATTTATAATAAG
>Ga0056135_10000467_pt1 | contig 10511 bp, 8 predicted proteins | sample WorMetG1aBELIZE1_FD_67481 | JGI IMG/M metagenome (GOLD analysis project Ga0056135, IMG submission 67481) | Marine gutless worms symbiont microbial communities from Max Planck institute for Marine Microbiology, Germany - Inanidrilus... ...
CTGCAAAAATTATTGAAATCAGTTAAGATTTGACAGAGTTGCAGTCAAATGTACACTGCTACGTTTTATGAATCACGGCAAAAATGTAGGTTTTAATTTTTCCAGGTATGGTGTGCACATAAATTGGGTGATGTGGTAAATTTTACTACAGTCGCATGTAGAATTTTTTTCGCGATTAAAATGACATAAAAACTATAAAAATCGGTTAAGATTAGCCGAAGTTATAGTCAAAAATAAAATGCGACATTTTTAATGGTTCACTGTGTACATCTGACCAAAGAGAATGCAATTGCAAGCAGCTAACTAACTAAAAACTGTTCCATAAAATTTAGCTCAAACATGCAGAGACTAAACTGAAATAATGAAATCATTAATACAACTACCCAAGCTACTTAATTAGCTGCATTTTCACAATCACAAAGCCGCTGAGATGACGACGAACTGACCGGAAAATTGAAATAATGAGTGGGTTCATAAAGCGACATCGGAGAAACTGAACCTCGGCAACATTGCCGAGAAGTCCCAACATGTTACGCAGAAGGACATCACCGTCAGCCTTGAACTTCTACACATCACACATACACACACTCGGCAATTTGTAACAAAGGACAAACTCTGAATAACTGTGAGACAGGCATCAATGTATACAACAGAGATACTGAAGTGCACAATGTACACAGGTGGCATAGCGGTGCAATGGGTTGGACGTTGCAGTTGCAATCAAGAGGTTGTGGGTTCGACTCCCACACGGGTTGCAGCTGTGTAATCCCTCTGGGCAAATTATTCACACCCTGTCACTAAGAAGTATAATTTTGTAGCAGTCAACGGGCAGTGATGCACTGCAGCTGGGAAAGTAACCCAGCACTGGCCATGCATTGCAGACTTCACTGGTTTGACCACCTACAAGTTCAAGGCATATTAAAGGCAGATGAGTGCCCCGCCTACACTCCAGTGGAGTATGGGACCCTTTACCTTACAATGTACACCGTACACACAACCATTTTAACAGCTACCTTCTGGATTCACTGTGATAAGCTAACAGTCTCCAAGAAGCCTCCGAACTTCCTAAGAATCCACAAAGCCGTGGCTTTATAGACAGCAGGTCCTTTGTAACACCCAATGAACAGCTGCAAAGCAATGAAAGGTGAAGTACTGTGAGGGGACTTTAAACTGAGGTCCAACTGCACAAAGCTTAGTAGACTTTAACTCTGGATTATCTTGGCTGTTAACCTAGAGCCAACAATAACTTCATTGCACCATATTGTGCTAACGAAAGTAACAGGTATTTGTCTATTGATTATTTTTTCAACAAATCACATCTCTGCGACTCTGTAGCAATAGTCATTCAGTGGAACCGTCATTTGCTGATCGTTTTCAACCCCTCATCTGCCATTGTCACGTATAACTGGCTAACAAGGCTTATATGGTCATACGTCCTCAACACTGTCAATAAAACAAGTCATGCAACATTTATCAGCCAATCACAGTACTGGAAAGTGGGTCAGTACACAGCAAAGTAACCCAGAGTTTAGCAGACAAACAGTTTCTCCATGCAATGCGATACAGATTTAACCTTTAGTTAATAAAGGCCACAGGTTAGTTAACCAACGAATTAACTGCACTCCATAAAAACTGGCCATAAACAAATGAATAAATGAATAACTATTGAACAAAAGGTGAACTGTTAATGTAACAGAGTTCAATCCACACTGCTGTTGATGAATGCTCGACCACCACATGACACAAGACAATTATACAGGACAACCTGCATTAGTCAGCACCCAGTTCAGAACTGGAGAATTCTGTTGGAGCAAAGTTTTACTGCATGGATGCCCTTGATGACAGCAACTAGCACATATGGATTAGGGAGAAGACGCTAGAGTTCTTCTCAACGGTGTTACCTGCACTGTCTCCGTACCTCTGCACCTTGTAGTACAAATCAGTGGAAAACAAATAATCAAAGCTGGATGGCAAGTTTGACTTACATTGAAGCACGCAAGGAACATGTTGAGACCGTCGTTGTCCATAAACATTTGACAGTTGGTTGGTGTCTCATCTACAGTACACGTTCAGTCAGTTACACGCCGGCAGCACACATCTCAGCAAGTCAAAACAACACCGATCACATTCAGCAGTTACAGCGACAAAACATTTGCGGCCACCAGAGCTCATCTGTGGAATTCTCTCCAAATCCAGCTGCGCGATCCAGACATTTCCTACGAACGGTTTCAACGACAACTGAAGGGACACCTTTTTTGGTGAATCAGGAACACGGTGCTCTGTAACTTCTTATATGGGGCATCTTAGAAAAATATTTACTTACTTACTTACTTCTGTGTTAATGGTCATTGTCCACGTGAAATGGACTGACCAGTTCCTCCTCGACTTTATTCCTCCATCTGGTCTGGATCTGAACCTCGGGGATAAGTGGCACGGGTTTTTGCAGGCTGGATGGCCTTCATGACACCCAGCCAACAGTGTCAAAGCACTGAAGAAAACACAAAGTACAGACTGCAGCCACCGAATATCAGCCACTGGAACGTATCCATTCTCTGTACACTGCCAGAATCCCGAGGACACGGGCACAGCTCCCCTTACACTGGCTCTCAGACATAAATGCTAAGTCAAAATGACACAGACCAACAAAATACGGCACACACAGTCATTGACACGTGTGCATTTCTGTGGACAGACCAGGGATTAAATTTCACTTTTAACTGATCAGATCTTATACAACAACAATCTGGTTTTACAGCCATTTCATGGACAACTGGGTGAGCCAGTATCAGATTCACTGAAACGACATATTGCCTACTCCCTGCCACTGACGTCACTCTGGCTAGAGTTTCTTAATCTCCAAAGCAACGGATCTTCCTCACTGCAATGCACACTTGTTGAACCTTTAATAAAATAGTCCCACATTATCTGTGGGTTGCCTCTAGATTTAGCATCATCCATAGTTTCCATCATACTTAATAACAATAACAATAATAATGACAGTATTTGTATAGCGCATTATAGTCCTTGGACAGCGAAGCAATGGGTGAGGACTTCAGGTTTAGACAGTCCAAACAAATGGGTTTCAAGACGTCGTTTAAAGGTGTGTACAATACAGTATGACAAAATCGAATGTCAGATGGTAGTGAGTTCCAGATGTGCAAAACCGCGACGGAGAATGCCCGTCAAACGAGATCAGTTTGTGTTCTTAAGACAGCAGTGGGGCGTCAGATGACAGCAGAAGCCGAATAGAAACAGCTGTCTGTATCAGGTGGCTCAGGTGTGCTGACGTTGAGGATTGATTGATTGACTGAGATAAGGTTTTTACATCTCACTCGACACCAAATAGGTCATTTCAGAGACATTCTTCCTAGCCAGTCTCTTGGTTAGTACTGAAGAAATTAAATCTAAAGTGGCTCTTACAACTGAAACAAAACAACGCAAAAATATCCAAAACAAATCCAAAATTGTTTTGCGTTTGTTCCAGCGCTTCGTACATGTGAAACAAAACGCTGAAACAAAACAAAAGTAGGCGTGGCTTATCTGTCGATCAAAGTATTAACTTCACTCAGCAACACTGCCAAAGAACACTGCTGTTTCGTCAACATTACGTTATATGAAATCACTGGGAGCCATGCACCACGTTTATGGATCACGTTTATTCATTTGCCTTTAATGCAGGTGTGGAGATATACGCGACACGAAGTTCTCAAATCTGGTCATATTAGTTACATAGTTGCATCCAAGAAATCTATTAAGATATTTTATTATTACAGTATTGCAAGCTTCAGCAGAAATTCTGTGCTGCCTAGTTTACCGATCTTCATTTAAACGATAGGTGTGCCATCTATCGAGCACAGCTGAAGCTTATGCTGAACAAACACAAGCATCCATTACGATGCGTCAGAAGTATTTAATCAATGTCTAGTATAATGTAATGTGTGTGTGATTGTCGGTGATTGGCTGAGATTGCTGAAACTGTTTTGGGATTTGCATATTTTGCGGCATGTGAATAAATCGACAAGTGAATAAATATGCTAATGAGTCTGAAACAACTCCAAAACATTCCCAAAACGTTTTGGAATTGTTTCAGTGTTTTGTTTCACATGTAAGAGCGTGTGAAACAAAACATTGTTTTCGATTTGTTTTGCGCTGTTTTGTTTCAGTTGTAAGAGCCGCTTAACACAAAAGCAAACAACACAGAAACATGCCAAAAAACACAAAAGGCAAACTTACATCTAAAGAAAACCTAAACCAATAGTCCAACTTTAAAGACTGCTCATATGTGTGCACATATCACTGTCATACACACTACAGCACAGAAAAGCTGTTATCCTCCAGACAGTCATCACTGCTCAGATGTTGTCTACTGAAGGGGAAGGGGAGCTGACATCAAGGACAAGAGCATCTTGAAGTCAGTGACACCACTAAGTAAGTGACTCACTGATTAAATGACAGCCCAGTGCAGTAATTGGAGAAGTGGCTGGCATCAGTTCGACCTCTGCGTATGTTATACATGTAGACCGTCGATCACATTAAAGCAGATCATGCAAAAACATAAATATATACATCATAATGCACAGAAATGCAAGTTACCAGTGGCATTCCACATCAAGCCCCAAGCCTTTACAAGAACCTCATCACAAATGCCTTTCTCCACTCGTTCAAGGATCACAGATAAGATTACCTGCAACAAGATGCAACGAGAACTCAAGGTTAGTGTACTTTGCAGAATAATACATAAAATGTATGGACGAGTAAGACTTAAATCAACAAAATAATAAACGGTGGAAATACATTAACGGTAAACTGAACAAATATTCAGCTGTTTGATACCTCAAATATGGAATTACATTCTGTTAGATATTCACAATTCATCATGTTTAAATTTCATGTAAAGACAATCCATTTTCAAAGCCAGAAGGCACTCACAAAGCTCATACCTCTGCGAATCCAAAAAGAAATTACTTTTTTGTAAGAAATTAAGTTTTACTTGCACGCTACATTTACGTGCATCCGTAACTATTATATTATTTAGTGATGAAACACAAGCACATGAAGCCACATTTGGCAATTGAGAATTTCAGCTTTGACTTTTGTTCAGAATGGATGACTGCTGTGCAAAGATAAAGATACAAAGAGTAAACATAAGTTAAAAATTCACTTTCACATAAATCTTAGTCACAAACTACTGAGCTCAGTCTTGGATCTTTAAGTCTTGGTCCATGCCACGGCTACACACCTTTAATGCAGTACTTAAATCAACTCAGACTTCTACCCTCTATGGGACGGTAAAACTACTATTAATTTTTGCAGTCAACGACAATAATAAATGATGACGGTGCAGATGATAGCAGCCTACAGCCATAGTCGGCTGGATCGGTCTGAGGGCTGACGCTTTGTCTGCATTCATCAAACAAACAGGGAAAACTGAACTGAATGTTCACAAGCCATGATGACAGCACCACAAACATCTTACTATTTTAATTGTAAACATTTTTATTACCGGAAATGCTCCGAGTGAGCCGACAATTTGCTTGTCGCTGCAGTCAACCTCGGATGACAGAGCATCGAGTAGATGCATGGCAATTCTCTGGATTAAGTCATCATTGAACTTTGACGCCGATTTAATCACTTTAAGCAATGTCGACACCATCCACTCGTAACTATGCATCTGAACACATCGCCAGCTACCCAGCTATCTCAATACTGGCAATAAAAAGCTGACGATGGCGATAACGATGACAACAACGAAAATAAGGTACTCTAGACATCTTCATTTTAACGACTGTTTTCCAGGCGAAGCTGGTTTACCAGTTCCTCTTTCTTCCTCCACTTGTAACTGAAGAGAACACCACAACCATTTACAGCCCTATTTCCGGGATCATCCGGGAGAGCTGGTGCCAGCAAAGAACTTCTGGACTTTATGGTGCAAGGGAAGACTAACAGAGGCAGACACACTGACCATCCGGCTGGGCACCACTCCATCCGGACCAACCAGTGCCCACCTCCACCATCCCCCTGAAGAGAACCTTTAGCAATAACTGGTACAGGCTTTTTATGGATCGGATGTCCTTCCTGTCAATCAACAGTGTCAAAGCACTGAAGGGAATGTCAACCAGAGAGCACCCACAGAGTTCAAACCTCCACAAAAGTGCCACCTAGTGAATGTTGACAGAGTTCAATGCAAATAACAGGCATCAGTGAACAATATGAGACATGGATCCGCAGATACACCTGAAAAACAACCGTTCAAATGGAAGAGGTGTTGGTGGTGATGGACTGATTAAGTTAAGGCTTTGCGTCCCACTCGACACAAAACAGGTCATTTCAGAGACGTTCTTCCGAGCGAATCTCTTGATGTAATACTGAAGAAAATAAACTTAACACAACAAAAGCAAACAACAGAATAACAAAATAGCCTAAGCTAAACCAGAAACCACAAAATGTGAAACCTAAACAGATATGCAAAAGCTGAATCTAAACCAACAATCATCTTTAAGAACTACTAATATGTGCATGAATATCAATGTGTACACAACACAACATAGAACAGTTCTGATAATTTTCGCTGTTATCCTCTAGACAATCATTATAGCTCAGATGATGTCTACTGGAGGGGTGAGGGATGGTGGTGTACACTGTACAGATGACTACGTGTTCCCAAAATTTCACAGAAATAAATCCACAAATTGTCGAGTAGAAATGACAGAAGTGGCGGACCAATTACACGAACGTTATACAAAGACAAAAACAGTTTGTTGAGCGATCAGTTCTTTTCTCACTGACTCGCAGGTATGTTATACTCAATAATGAGAACACGGCAGGAGATTTATATTTAATATTTTATATTTCATAATCACCATCTCAGTGGTCTAGAGCTAAAATGTCTGACTATGGTGTGAGACGACCCAGGTTCAAATTTCATCAAAGGCAGTGGTGTTCACTACAGCCACTGCGATATACAGCTTTGGGCACGGGCTACACACGTTTACCGCAGTGCCTAAGTTGACTCAGCCTTCCACCTTCTGTGAGACCGTAAAATTAATATCAGCTTTTGGACTGAGTAATAATAAATGGCGATGGTGGATGTGGATGGTAGCAGCCTACCGTCAAACTCGCATCCCAAGTTGGTTGACTTGGTCTGAGGGTTGGTGGCCACCTGGCACTCAGTCTACATTTGTCAAATGAACTGAATGAACTCTTGCAATGGCCTTGCCATGATAACAGCACCAGCAACATCATCCTGGTTATTATTATTATCATCATAATCATCATCATTATCATTGTTTAGTACCCTCGATAGTAAAGATCCCGATGGGTTAAAAACTAGGCTAAAATACTAAAAAACAAATTGCTGGAACGGCTAAACGTCATCCTCAGGGGGTGTGTGGGTGGCTAATGTTCCTTGGACAGCGACTGCGTTAAAATGTTGAAGTGTTATTGACAGTCACTGAAAAATAAAGGCACTCTCGCGATGGTCGTCTGATTCTTGTGAAATGCGTCTTCCAAGTTTGCTCAAAAACTGGAATGCTGCCTTGTTAATTGGTCCAAGTGTTTCCATTGCTATGAGCATGAAGATGTAGGTCTGTGCCAGCTGCAAATATTTTGACCATTATTCCCACTGCTGCTTTTGGCTTTTGTTTAGCCAGCCTGGTACTCTGGATTACTCTAGAAGTGAACGTTTGGCACTTAGTCTTTACAGGTTGAAAGCCCTTCCCATCACTAACAGTATCAAAATACTGCTGTTATAAACAATACCTTTACGTGAATAGACTCAACTGATTTATCAATGCAACATAACGTAATATTCAAATGACAATTTACTATAAAAATCTCTAAAGACATGGTACACACTGAATTGATTCTTGTGAAATGCTGTTTCTTTAAACAGCACTGAATACAGGAATATAACAGGAGGCAAACAAGCAAAAATACATACAACATCGTGTGGTACGTGAAGATGACACAGGGTCAAACAACAGTTGTGCAGTATCTGAAAAACACCAACGACAAACGTGTTTTTAGGGGCATGACAAAGTAGCATGGTGCCATACGGAATACACAAACCAAAGCATTTTTGCAAGTTACTGAAGCTGGCGCCTGGGTGGCTGGAGTCTGGGGGCTCACCAAAAAAGAACTGTTAGCCAGTTAATAAGCTTATGCCAACCGTCTGACGCCAGTACTCAAGGATTATTATAACAACTATATATGTGCAAAACTAAACAATTGAGGTGTGGCATAGTGATGACAGTGCAATGGTTAATGCACTGAATTCATACACAGGAGGTCCTAGCCATTTATGTGACATATCTGCCTCTATAAGTAATGATCACATGGCACTATTATATATAAATATATCACTTTCGTTTTTTTTGTTTAACCAACCAGGTTTCTGGACCTATTCCTGAGTTAGGCTGGTCTCCCAAAGGAGAATCGTTGAAATTTCTGGAGCAAAGCACCATAAAAAAGATGCATAAGTTAACTATGCTTTTTTCAATACAGAATGATGAAGACAACGAGAAAAAAACAGAAACAAGTGAACTAAGATACCAATATTTCATGAAGATGATCTTCCATTGACTGCAACAGCGTCCTTACAATTTTTCTACCAGGACAACACAGCATCATTACCGGTAAATGAAAAACACTATAACCAATTTTCTCAATAATCTTTTTTCTATGCGATTCACTTGCGACATATGGCACTATATAAATTTGTTTTGATTGACTATAAACACTGGTTGTTAGGCCATGTTGGTATATGCAGAGATACCAAGACAGGAGCAATAAGTTTATAACGACAGTTCAGAATGTACCAAAACACGTAGTTCAAGATACAACGAATTTAATGTTCCGTCGACGGAACACAGCCTTATTGCGATCCATCACCAGTAAAAAAGGAGACCCAGACTCCCATCCCCACGGTTACTTGATCCATGTGTCTTTAGTGCCTGGTTTAGTGTTAAAAATAACCAAACACATTACGTTGTAGGTAGCCAAATAAAAACTGGCTGTTGAAGAAAGTGTTCCTGACACTGATGTGCAAATGTGTTCGTATTAGCTAAGTTTCTCATTTCAAAATCCTGACACTGCTATTGTCATTAATGCCCGTCAGTTACGCTGGTTAATTTAAATTAAACCATCAAATTCATTTACTTACATTTGATATCAGAATAATAATATTTTCAATTTGTTATAAAACGAAAACTCCTACACAGTAAACATTGCATCGCACATCATGATCACAACCATCATTGTTTCTAAGAACAAGCAAAACATACTTTTTAATCGCAGTGGTGAAGAAAGTTTTGCTGCTGCTTTTCACGATATGGAACAGCGTTGCACTAACAACAAAACATAAACCAAGACTCAAAACATCACGTACCATGTCATCAAGTATCAGTACGCATGCCAGTCCAGTCACAGATTTACGCAAATATTTATCAATACCTACTGACAAAGCAATTAAACAACTGAAATAGGCATCAAACAGGGTTGAAAGATGGGATTTAAAGACGATATGCAATGATTTTTTGGATGTTAAAGTAAATTGCTGGTCGCATGTCTTTAATATAATCAAATCTATTTGAATATTGAGGAACATCAAAAACTAAGAAAATTGTAGAAAAAAGCGTTTAAAAGCACACACCGATGCTTTGTTTACTTTTCGCAAGTGATGACGTCATACAGGAAAACACAACCAAACAGCCTATTGAGTGTTGAATGTTGATGACCGATCGCGCAATAACACATAGGCATAACGACAAACGTAGAAATAGGTTCTTAAAACATAAACGAGTAAATTAACTTCTTATTGAATCTTAATAAAACGCAAACGAAACAAGCACATCCTGATATGACGTCATGTATGACGATGATTTTTGAAGAATAGATATACTAAAAAGACCACTAAACGTCTTCTTTTTAGCATTTCGTGGCATAATTTATCAAAATTTGTTACACAGACGGGTTTATATTGCAGTAAGCAGCTAGAAAATACTTTTTCGTCAATTTTGTGAAAACCATTGCATACAAACATGTTAACAGGATATGTTTTTATTACTCAACGTAACAATCACAGCAAACTATGACGAATATTCATATTTACTCTAGTCCAACTGTCAATAATGCAACTGTATGACAATAGTAACTACTACTACTACATTGTGTCCACAAAAAACGGCCCCCTAAGCATGTTTAACAAGAGTTCAGCAGTAGCTGAGATGGGCCACCGTGACCACAATAGACATGGGCCGAAAAGAGGAGGGGGCTGCTGTGTCCTTTTTGCGGAGAGCTGGGACCCCATCTAATACAATGTGGTCTGGGCCAAGGTCTACTTCCGTACCAAGTGGCGTCTTCATCCATCAAGCCATTTGACCACAATAGACATGAACCGAAAACTGGGGGCACTGTGCCCCTTTTAGGGGTAGCTGTGACCCCATCTAACACAACGTCGCCTGGGCCGACATTTACCTCCGTACCAAGTGGCATCTTGATCCATGCAGCCGTTT
>Ga0056135_10000469_pt1 | contig 10498 bp, 6 predicted proteins | sample WorMetG1aBELIZE1_FD_67481 | JGI IMG/M metagenome (GOLD analysis project Ga0056135, IMG submission 67481) | Marine gutless worms symbiont microbial communities from Max Planck institute for Marine Microbiology, Germany - Inanidrilus... ...
TGTTAACAAAAGAAGACAAGACATTGATAAAAATGTCTGGGAATCAAAAAGTACGGGGTGAAACGATTAATTAAGGAATTTCCAAACAAGAAATGGAGTAAGCGTGGTGTTGATGACTTTGAACAATGGGGTCCATTGAACGAGCACCCGGTAGTGGACGTCAGCGCATGACACGCACTGCTGAGAACGTTGACGCTGTGGGGGACCTGGAGAATCAACCCCAGACACACCGCTCCGCTCGACAGATCTCACGAGAGCTCGAAATACCTTAAATAAATAACTGGAGATGACTTTTTCTGTTTTCTTTTGCTATGAACGTAAATGAACAACGAATAATAGCGTTTTTTAACTGAAAAGTGTTGTTATTTAAATTTACGAAGTAAGGTGCGCACACAATTAAGGTGGTGTGGTAAATTTTACCAGTTGCATGTAGAATTTCTTCACGATTAAAATGATATAAAAACTATAAAAATCGGTTAAGATTAGCCAAAGTTATAGTCAAAAATAAACTGCCACGTTTTTTTCTGGTTCACTGAGTATATATAAAGAAATTTTTACAATGCTTACACACAGTACATCCTTAGAAATCTGCCAGTGAAAGGATTTTAATAATTGGTTAAGTAATGACTGAGTTATAACACAAAGATTGCATGGTTGTTATGGCCGCCCTATGAAATAGGGCAGGCCATTATATTTTTGCCTGTGATTTCTATCTTCTTTCTATCTTTTTTTCGTCGCCTAATCTCAACGGTCGGAGACTGGATGTCTACCATACTTTCACACATGGTGTGGCCCTAGTGCAAATTCAGAATGCACGTCTGAAATGTGCTGCACTCGGCTCGCTGTAAATACAGGATGCAAAAATGAAGCAAAAATCGCCATCTGCGCACCATCGCACAACTTTGTTGGGCTATATATTCGCAACTAAGGCACATATCGACAATTGGAAAAAACTGTTAAACAGCAATGTCTCCCCCACATGTCCTCACAATATGGTGAACTTTGGCCTACTAGCGGCTGAGATCTATTGGCGAGTTTGAGGCACCCCTGCAAATTTCAATGGGTTTCACGTCTTGGCAGCGTTACTGCACGGCACTCTAGTAGTGGGCGTCAGCCAAACTTTGCGGCGTTGAACAGACAGTGCCAACTATATTCGACAGGGCGGCCATCACATTGCGCATTGGCCCACATTTCTAGCTCTTTGTGAATCACTGTATACATAAAACTAGAATGTGGCCAATGCCCAACATGATGGCCACGCTGCTGAATATAGGTGGCGCCCTCTGTTCAACACTGCAAAGTTTGGCTGACGCCCACTACTAGAATGCCGTGCAGTAACGCTGCCAAGACGCAAAACCCATTGAAATTTGCTGGGATACCCCAAACTTGCCAACAGATCTTAGCCATTAGTGGGCCGAAGTTCACCATATTGTGGGGACGTGGGGGAGATATTGCTGTTTAAAGGTGATGTTCAACGGTTTTTGACAAAATTGATGAAAAAGTAGCTGCTAGCTGCTTACTGCAATATAAACCCATCTGTGTAACAAATTTTGATAAATTACGCCGATAAATGCTAAAAAAAGAAGTTTAGTGCTCTTTTTAGTATAGCTACCTGTATTCTTCAAAAATCATCGTCATACGTGACGTCATATCAGGATGCACTTGCTTCGTTTGTGCTTTATTAGGATTCGATAAGAAGTTACTTTACCCATTTATATTTTAAGAACCTATTTCTACGCGTTTCGTTATGCCTATGTGTTATTGCACAATCGGTTGTCAACATTCAACAATCTATAGGCTGTTTGTTGTGTTTTCCAGGTATGACGTCATCACTTGCAAAAAGTAAACAAATCATCGATGTGCACTTTCAAACGCTTTTTTTCTACAATTTTCTTATTTTTTTGATGTTCCTCAATATTCAAATAGATTTGATTATATTAAAGACATACGACAAGCAATTTACTTTAACAACCAAAAAATCATTGCATATCATCTTTAACAAGTTTTTTTCCGATTGTCAATACATGCATTAGTTGCGAAGATATAGCTCGACAAAGTTGTGCAATGGTGCCCAGATGGCGATTTTTTGGCGTCCTGCATTTCCAGTGCGTGCAGCACATTTCAGACCTGCATTGTAAATTTGCACTAGGGCCAAGTATGGTAGACATCCAATCTGCGACCACTGGGATTAGGCGAGGAAAAAGAAGAAGAAGAAGAAAGAAAGAAACCACATGACGAAAATATACTGGCCTGTTCTATTACATAGGGCAGCTATAATAACTAGAAGCACTGGGACAGTGCATACCTCCACCAAGGCACGTCATACCAGTGTCGCAATATGGATCTGTATCCGGATTACCACCAAAATTTAATCATTTGTTCATTGGCCCATTATCAGCCTTCACTCAAAATATCATGCAAATCTGTTTGGAAGTTTTTGCACAAAGTTGCTAACAAACAGACAGACAAACAAATAGATAAACAATGACGATTACATATCCTCCTTGGCAGAGGTAATAATCAGATTGTGAATAACTAACAATGCTGCATCACACAAAGCAAGTGGTTGGACACACAGACACTCACCACACCCAGCGTGCTGTAGTTGAAGAAGTAGTCAGTCCAATGACCGCACGTAGTCTTCACGGCAACAGGGGAATGGATCTTCATCTTGTCTTCGGCTTTATAGAATACTTTGCTCGGACAACCAAGTGTCGACATAACATCCTGTAATAAAGTGTGCAATTAAGTTTTGCCTTTTGACTTCAGAACTTTGATGCTGTTGGTTGGGTGGCAGGAAGGGCATCCGGCCTGTAAAAAAACTCAGTGGTGAGGTACTGACGTGGTTATCTGTCTGAAGTGAGGTGTAGTGCAAATGATTTGCATATGGTCCAGCTGATGCCACTGCCACCCCATCATCTCTTGCTCCAGCAAAATCCAGAATGGTTTACCTTTCTGGTGCCGGCTGACCAACATTGTCCTGAGCTGCGTCACTGGCACTGGCTGAAAAGCCCAGCATCCTCCACTGCTGTCCATAAGTACTCTGTGCAGGTGGCTTCATGTCAGAAAATGTTTTCCTCCTGTGAATTTTTTCCAGCGCCATACTTAAGTGGGTTTTTAAGGGTTCAAGCCCCCTCCTGAAATAGTGGCAGCTCCACAGAGCACAGCCCTAAGCATACGGAGGGCCGGGCACAGCGGCAGTGAGCGAATTTCTCTGATGTCATTAGCAACTCCAGTTGTTGTTAGGTGCAGTCTTTATGCTCTAAATTCACCGCACCTTCAGATGCTCTAGTTGAATTAAGGGATGGCAGTGGCATCAGCTGGACCATATGCAAATCCTTTGCACCTCGCCCCAGACAGATAACCACGCCAGTACCGCACCACTCAGCTTTTATAGGCCAGATGCCCTTCCTGCCGCCAAACCAACGGCATCAAAGCACTGAAGGCACGGACCAATTGTGTTACACAGTCATTAAAGTGGCCTGTAAAAAGGTTTCATCACGGGTCAATAAGATAATGGATAGTAAATTCAATATACCTGACACGTATCACCAAATCGAACCACCTTCGTCTGTGACACTCTCCGGGATTGTGAAAGCCGTCCCGCATTGTTACCTGCACAGTAGTTAATGTACAATGAATAATGACATAAAATTAAATAATGAATGTGAATATTTCTCTTCTTGATAACTGAATTAATAATGACAACTTGATAGCCAACAAGTGATGCTCCTGTCCGCTGAGAAAACTAGATCACGTCTAAATTCTAAACAAGATGCCACTTCAAGTTAACTAAAGCACAACATATAAAGACCAAGACTGCAATTATAGTAAAACTGGGAACTAGCTATAGAGACACTGAAGAACCTTCATAGAAAATGTGTAATCTCAGTCCAACAGTGTGGCGGCCATTCTCACGGAGAACGTCCAGCTTCTCAAGGTAGCAAGCACCGTGGAAACAACTTGGTGGCAATGCTGGTGACCTACACCAAACAACCACAGCTTCAACAATGCAGTCTTTTGTGCTTAAATGAATTCATGCACTACAAGTACATAATGTAGAATATACACTACATTAAATAAATAAAAAAAATCATTATAAATAAAATAATGACAAATAATAAGCAAGCAACTAAAAGCCAAAAAATGACACGGGTAGTACCCTCATTAAATGCAAATGATTACATACAATATGCATTCAGTCTGCACATACAAACATAACAGACCGATGCTACTGACTAGTTGATCCAACTAAAATATAGTCTGAACACATCACACACATACACAACCATTTTATGGCCATTATACAGGGTCAACCTGCATTAGCTGGCAACCCTAGTTAAGAAGTGGAGGATTTTGCTGGACCAAAATTGTACTGCCTGCATGCCTTGCTGATGGCAACTAGCATATTCAGATTTTACAGAAGAGGATTAGGTAGAAGATGCTAGAGTTCTCTTAGGCTGTAAAATTAATGCGGTAAAGAATTAATCGCGATTTTAAAAAATTAACGCCATTAAAAATTCTAACACAGGTGCAATCATTGCGACCCCAAAAGGCAACTCCTTGCGAAAAAAACATGTCATATGAGTATGTCATATCATATGACATACGACATACAGATCGTTAAGATCGGTACACCTGTTCTTAGCATAGCTCACCCTTTTACCAAACCCCCCAAATCCTATGCTTTACAATGCCTTTTTTAATCGGCTAGACACCCTTAGAAGTGCCAGTTCCCATGGCATCTACATCCCCATGTGATACATGTTGCATGAATCAACTCAACTCAGCATCCTAATTGCATCTCAATCGGTTCAGCCGTTTTTGCACAGCTCACGGCAGACAGTCCTATTCTTTACAATGTGCATCAGTAACACATTAATGCACAATTTAAAAAATTAATGCAATTAAGAAAATTGTTTTACATCCCTAGTTCTCTTCAGTGGTGTTACCTACATCATCTCTGTACTAAGTAAATAGTCACCGACAGCATTTCCTAATTTTTATCACACAACCAACTACTTCAGAGACAACAGCTAACTCACACGGCTGCTTCTCGCGTGTGTCCTGTGTATAAAAACATGCGGCTAACAACCGGAGACACTCCCGGTGGAAACCGTAGCGAACCAATTCCGTGCAGGTAACTTGGCTGCAACCACAGTCAGAGACATAAACCAGTAATATTTCAATTACTGCATGACACAACTGAGGGAAGAATGAAGGGGAAGGCTACAGGAGGTTGGAAAAGAAAACACCTGCTGAGCGACCTGATGAAAAACATAAGTTACACGGAAGTAAAGCAAGAATCTCAAGAAAGAGCAGGTTGGAGAGCTGGAACGTAGTCATAAACCTGCTGGTAGCAGCAGAAGACTAGAAGAAGTCAGGCAAGATGCTATCCTTAATTCTCAATCAACAGCTCAAAACATCAAAACAGTGAAGGCACATGCCTAGTACCGAGTACTTACTACTACTTTTCAGATTTTGTTTAACAAGCCTTCTTTTCTGCTTTGACTACACAGCAGGCCGGGTTATTCAAAGGAAAACCCTTCAGGATAATAATGAAGCAGCTCAACCAGTGCCAAAGCACTGAGCACTGACTATGACAAGAAATGCAATTGTGTCATCATAACATAACATCAGAGCAAATTCAATTCACTACGCACTTCTAGTTTTGGATCGATTCGGAACTCGAATGAAAGACCGCGGAAATTGAGAACAAGAAGTTGCTTCTCGGAAATGTACACTGCAAAAACACATACCATGGCTGTTGTTACATAGCCAATAAATGAATCACAATAGCAAATACTATCCAGCCACCGCTTCCATCAAAGATCTTTCTAATCATTGAGCCTCGTAACTTCTCAATAATGTATCAGTATCAATAAGAGTTCATCAGAATACACAACTTTATTATTTTAAATTAATAAAGTCGCTAATTAACATAATAACTTGTATAGTTATTCGGCTTAAAGCTAGGCTTCAACCTTGAATATTGGATTCACTTTCGAGCATGCTTTGACGGGGTTCGTGCATTAAGGAATAACTCAACTGAAAGTGAACGGATTTGGACAAAATCTGGAGTACTCTGACTACATTCTTGAGGGCTGGCCTGGCAGATTTTGGACACGATATGCACAGCAGCGAGAGCTGGAGAGCCAGGCGAAATTTTTTTAGTCAGGTAAGCAATGCACGATTTTACCATTTCCTGTCGGCAGAATTTCACGAAATATGAACACAACATGTCGATCGGTGTTGCAATAAATCTTTTCAAAGCAGAATTTTGAAAATTTCCCCATAAGGGGTCATTTTTCGACAAAACCTCAAAAATTTCATTTTTCTCAACAGCTTGCAACTTCAGGTTGCCATAACTCCGCAACGATTATTGGCCAATGGAAATTTATTACCAAATGATCCGTCTAGGGGAAGTCTAATTTCCATTTTTACCACTGGAATCAATTCAAATTAATTCCCTTGATCTGTAAAATCCATACAAGAAACCTCCCCCCAATTTCCTGCAACGTCAGACAACAGTTGACGGCACCGCATGGTATATAAACCTAATATTAGTCATTCACTCTCACCCAGGCAGAGACGAAATGACAATCGACTATTGAGTCACGTGACACTAGACCTTGGATTTTAGGCCGCAGCAAATGCATGAAGTAAGCAGCTAGCACACAGATAGCTAAGCGCTTTGAGCCAAATACTGCATTGTGGGCATTCCACACAATACAGCCATCTTGTTTTTAAATTGCAACTAAATAAGCCACTGAACCAAAAAGAAGCTCAGCTATCACACAGGGACTGCAAGATGTTTTATGTCAGATGAAATCTTGTCAACCGCTACGTAAATACGGCTATTCATAATTAGCGGACCTTTTAGATAATACCGTGTAACCAATAGTATGATCAGCAGAATTTTACGAAACTTTAGCCAAGTTGCCTTAGACTGAGTTTGCCACTGCTTGACTGCCGTGTCAATCACTCATTGGTCAAGTTCATCCCATGCAGAGTTGCAGATGCAATGCATGGTGCAGTAGTTACGAGGTAAAGGTCGCACAGTGAAAGTCATTTTTTAGCAAATTGTGTGGTGTTATCAGAACAGCAAACAGTTAAGTTTTTTGCACAGAAATAACGTTTATTAGCAGAACTATGGTAATTTTATCAAAAGGGTCCACTAATTATGAATAACCATGTACATAATAAAAGGCCCTGAAAGGGGGCTGATGGTCATTGCCCCATGACCTTGACCTTGGATCGGGTCAAGGTCATATCGGCATGCACAATGCATATAGGACTACCAGCACACCCGACCATGTGACTCTAACCTGAAGAAACACAGAAATAAGGCTCTTTGAAAGTCCTGTAATATCAACATTCCGTGAAGTTTGAAGTCATGTGATAGCTTACTGAAAAGGAAATTCAAAAATTGGGCTCTGACAAGCTGTACATTAGGTCCCATACTATCATAATCAACCATCAGCTTTGAGCTCCACGCCAAAATGGCGGAGGAGATAGACATAGAAAAGTGCAATTTTCACAACTTCAGAAGCTCAGTGACCTTGATCTTGACCTTTGACTGGGTCAAGGTCAAATTAATGCACATATCCAGTCGAGATCTACCCACACGCCAAATTAGCTCCAATGAGAAAAACTTTTTATGGATGGACGGAAATACGTACAGATGGACAGACAGACCTGAGTTCCAATTTATTAGGTCATCGCTGGTCGATAACCTAAAAATCACATTTAAAAAGGTTTGTAATAGGTAAATGACCTGCAGGTTACTCACGATCATTGGAAATGGTGCAATTTCATAAGCCATATATTACTGCCTATTAGTGGTATCTAGTAACAACATCTCTATTTTGCACCATTATGGAGACACTAGAAAGCCCGTCTCTCTGCTATTGCTGCTGCACCTGTCACCACGCCCAGCCAGCCCATGTGCAGGCCCTTCAGGGCCAGGCTTAGGCTTGTGGTGAGTAGGGATGTGCCTCCTGGCCTACTTCGGTAAATGTCTACACAGTATGTTATCATGGACATATGTGCATGTGTAAACACGCGCAGCTCTACCGCGTGTCAACCACAACCAGCCAGCCACACCCACCACTGACAACCTTGCATCACCGACACTTGTGGTTTTAATAATAGTATAGATTACCACTTATGCAGTGTAACTGACTGCCTGTAACCTTCAGAAGTCCTTCAGTTTCGACATAACAGTTGAAATTACGGGCCATGTTTGCTTTCTGATTCGTGTGCAAATGTATCCTAGTTAATAGGTGCTATATTTCTCGAGCTATGGGAATTAGAAAGGTTTCAAACGTTAAAGTGGCCCCATTGGAATTCTACAAAGATCTTTGTCATCAGAAAACTACAGTCCCTGGGCTATCGTGTGTGTTTGTATATGTGATGATAAATTCAGCAGTTTTGATAGAACACTGGCTTGTGACAGATGGATGGATGGACACAGGGCCATAGAACATACCACGCTAGCATAGTGTTGCACAGTAAAAAATAAGCAAAGCTGACCACTGCCAAGGTCAAACCAGGCATAGAGTGAGTACAAGCACTCGCTGACATTTTGTGTTCAGCACTATGTCGTCATAGCAATGAAACCCATACATTGATCGTAAATCCGCACAATAGTGCACAACTAGAGGGCACCGCCTACCATTCCCCCAACTTACATCTGGGTTTGTGCAGTAGTGTGGTAATGCAGCGAGGGACAGACAAACAGATAAACACACAGACGGCCGTGACCAATATACACTTTGCCTTGGCCACATCTCACACGAAATGTAATAAATATAAGAAATGCTAGAATGTCTCACCGCCAGGGTGAGTGGCTCCGAACGACTGATCGATCTGTGCAATTGTTGGCTGAATTAAAGGATTGTTGAAGTACATTCCACTAAAACAAATTATTAAACTGGTTTTGTAGATAAAATACTTGACAGAATAGTTCAGTATTGTGCTAATGTTGTTGTAGTAGACTGCCACATTATTTCTTCAGACTTCAAACATACTTAACAGGCACCCATTTAATGTACTCTTTTCCAGGACAACCTGGGTAAGCCAGAACCAGAAAGGTTAAACCAATATGGAGTTTAATGAAGCAGGAGATGATGAGGTGGCAGTAGCATCAGCTGGACCATATACAAATCATTTGACCTTGCTCCAGACAGATAACCATGACAACACCTCACCATTCAATTTTTTACAGACCGGGTGCTCTTCCTGATGCCCAACCAACAGCATCAAAGCAGAGAAGGCAAATAAACATAGCCTACTTAACAAGAAATTCATTTTAACTACCAGTATTTAGTGAATGATACAACATAGTTTAATAGTTACCGCTGCTTTTCATATGACACAATTTTTTAGTAATTCTCACATAAATAAAAATTCAGGCTGCACAAGTTAACAACTAATCATTCGATTATTGTTTTATTCACTACAGTAAACAACATGCAAAAACATACCAATACTTCAACTTCACCCGGTTCATGTTGTAAATTTCGATAAGCTAAAAAATTAAATCACATTATACGTTCAAGCTATCATTTTTCAAATAGCAATTCAATGCAAATGACATATGTCTAAACACCTTTCTTGTAACAAGAAAACTAAATGCAAGATGAAAAACTGTAAAAGATAACAATTCTGATGATTATCTTAAGTCTATGCAATCAGAATTTCAACTAATATCAATATCATACCTTTAGTGTCTGCAAATGTGAGTCAAATATAAGGCGAATTCCATCCTGAGAGAGGTTCAGAACCAGATCATTTGATTCTGGATTCTGGTGTACACATACACAGCAAATTTTAACAAAGCAGCCACTTTATCAGTTTGTCAGAATTTTCCAACATTTGAATTACAATGATCTACAAAGGCATCATTTATAATCTCTCCCAATAACTGCAACTGTCCGCTTAATACTCTCATGTTTTATCCAGTGGTGTTCATTTTTGGGGGTAATAAATATGAAGGTATAATTTCAGCCTGTCACAGCCTATGATATCAGTAAGAAAAATGTCCCTTTGAGGTACAATGCAAGGCAATTTGGGGGGGAAGAGTAGGTACCCCCCTGATTCTATCAAAAAACAGATGGACAAATGGTGGAGGATTAACAAAGGAAGAGGCCAGCTGGTGAATGTCCCTGACTGGGATCAGTGCTTTGAGCGACTTTCGGTGTTACAACATTGTTGGAGGGTGACAAGAGGGCATTAAGCATTAAAGATGATATGCAATGATTTTTTGGTTGTCAAAGTAAATTGCTGGTCGTATGTCTTTAATATAATGAATAACATGTGAATATTGAGGAACACCAAAACATAAGAATATTGTAGAAAAAAAGTCTGAAAGTGTGCACCGATGATTTGTTTACTTTTCCCAAGTGATGACGTCATACGAGGAAAACACAACCAAACAGCCTATTGTGTGTTGAATGTTGACAACCGATCGCGCAACGACACATAGGCATAACTT
>Ga0056135_10000470_pt1 | contig 10496 bp, 8 predicted proteins | sample WorMetG1aBELIZE1_FD_67481 | JGI IMG/M metagenome (GOLD analysis project Ga0056135, IMG submission 67481) | Marine gutless worms symbiont microbial communities from Max Planck institute for Marine Microbiology, Germany - Inanidrilus... ...
TTATCTCCACTCAATACGAGGATATGAAAGACGATACAAAATGTCGAAAATGTGGTGGTTTGGGGTAGTTAGCGTCACTCAAGATCACTGGAAATAGCATCAATCGATAGAGTACCTACGAGTTCCTATTAGCGTTTCATAGTAACTATGTCCCCATTTTGCACCGTTTGTGAGATATAGCCAGATATTGGTCGAAAATCACTGTTTTAACCTACCCCACCTCCATTTGGTGCCCCGTTGGGGGTGACCCCGTTGGAATTTCGCCGAGATCTTTGGTATCAGAAAACTAGAAGCACTGCCCTTTCATCTGGTATAAAAATATTGCCGGTAGGTTCTTTGGAGTAGTCAAAAGCACACGTGTGACAGACAGACGGACAGAATTACAACCCCCAAGACCGCGCTAGCATAGCTGCGTCGCACGGTAAAAACTTTCAAGCAAGTTCTGCGTAATAAACAGCGGTGTATTTACGAGACCTTGTGGCTAGTGCCGTGCCCACTTTTAAAAGTTCTGAGAAATTAACTGAAAAACTGATAAATTCACATTCAACAAAGTCACATTCATTGAGGACAAACAACAGTGAACCATGATATTTGAATTTTAGAAGGGGTGGGTCGACCCCCTTTATTGGATTCCAAATATGTCACTCGTAATAAAACACACTTTTCAAGCCAGCAGCCACTATACGTTAACTTCATAGCAATGTGCTACTTCCTATGGCACTATGATGGCTAGCCGTGCTGGTTTATAGTAGATTTTTTTTGTGAAATATGAACTCAGTGCAAGTACAAAATGTGTGGAAAACATGTCATATATATGCGCTGCACATATGCATAGAATCACTATCACTGGTGACTAAAACGTGTCAGGGAAATGTGCCACATACAAGTGTTTGCCATATTAAACAACAGCTGACTAACGAATGATTTACGCAACAACTGAAAAATCTTTGAAAATATGTACGTTATAAACCAATTTTTGTGAGAACAAAAAGTAAAAGCAAATTAAATCTTCAGAAGAACAACACAAAAATATGCCGCAAAAAATATGCGACATATGCAAAATGACTTTTTATGAGCGATTATATGAGATGTGCAAAATCAGGAAAGTGATTTTTATATGCTGCTGATCAAACGTTTGCAAATCCAGCATGCCAATTACATGGAATTGTGTCGCATGTCAGCAGCTTACAAGGGCTGACGTGCCACTGCAGACTATGCCACTTGCAACAGAATACAGCAGCACCTTGCTGCTGTATGACCCAGTGTGTACATACAGACATGGCAAAGTCAGACAGATTTATGGACAGTGCCATTATGAAGTCAACCGATACTTTCTTATCACATTTTCCCAACGAATCTTTATAAATTAAATAATAAACTAATAAGCCATTAAAAAGGTAAATGCAATGGACAGGGTAGACGCTCATCCCCCTTTCTTAGACCACTAAGCCTGTAGGTGGATACACCACAGAGTCTACGGTTACCTTCCCAGCCAAGAAGCACCATCACTGACCCGTGGCTGCTACTTATTTCCCGTCCTGCAGTGGTTGGTTACCAAAATGGTATACCCACAAATGGTCCCTACCTCAGTATAACTAGGCTTGACATAGGATACTTCTGTGGAAGTCAGCAACGCCATTATCATGAGGCCAAATAGCAGTTAAAAGCATTTGACTAATTTTTTACAACTATCAATAGACCCAAGATTCTACACTGTGTCCACGAAAAAAGTCCCCCTAAGCATGTCTAAAAACCTTCCAAATTAGCAAGCTTTACGCAATTACAATTTAACAGCATGGATATCTGTCTATTTTCAATAAAATTACCAATTTTGGTGAAAGTATGTCCTACCATCATTGAAATATTGGCAGTTAATAAATGGTCTTAAAAGTTTAACGTTGCCAGAAGCATGCTTTCTTACTTACGGTCCATGGAGTTAATTGACATCAGCATTGATGCAACTTTTGCATTGGCAAAACAAAAATAAATAAAATGGTGTTTAGTGCTGAAGATCTTGTTTTACTCAAAGTTCTTCGTCAAGAAAAAGGTTATGGCAATTGATGAATAATCACACTGCTTCATTGGAGATAACTGTGAACGTGCTTGAGTCCGTGTTGTCACGGAAACTTGTGTTTTGGACTATTAATTGAAAACGTAATAAAATATAATCTTTACGCTAAATTTCCACAAATTTTTGCACACAATGTACAAGTATGTGCTAAATTCTGTAGTAAAAATTTCAATAATGGTTGCCAAGTATTTCGAATACTACACCATTATACTTGGGTGGGGGGTTTCGTGGACACGCTGTATTAATAAAGTACTCACACGATATCAGCCCACATTCCTCCAATAACTAACCTTTTTACCAAAAAAGCTGCATAATATATTACAGTGTACTCTGGCACAGTACCTACTGAAGCTGACACTTTGAATGTCGATCACACAAATGGCAGACAGCAAATACAACACCCAGCATTGTTAACATACAGTACGACATGTGAAAAACTGGCAAATCTGCAGCAGTACGAAAATCAAACTTAAGAATGTAATACCATATTCAAGTGGCAGAAAGCAGCACAAGTACACGAGACGCCACGCTTCAACAAATGCTTGGACAGCTGCATAATGTGAAGAATGCATTCATGTACTGAAAAATAAACTGAAGCACGTGTCTGATCAACACAGTACAGTACACTCAAACGTCTTGTGCAATACCTCACATACACAAATTCACACACACACACAACCGATTCAACAACCATTTCCACACTATGCTCAGTCGGTAAGCCAGTTTCAAAAAAGTTGATAGTTCTCCCAAGTAAATTATTGGAGATTGTTGAGTGATAGCGGTAATTTACACGCTGGATTGGGCGCGAAAAAACGATGGCCATCCTAGCAGCTGCTGCGCTGTTTTCCACAAGTCCACAGGTTGTCAGGGAAGGCCCTGACAACCTGTTAAACTTCCGAAGGCAATTTGTGCAACTTAACTTGCCTTGAAAACTGAGAAAGTAAGACGACTGAAAATGATCTGATGGTCAGATCTGGAGATGGAAGCTTCTTGCTGTGTCAATACACTGTGGAATATGTACACGAGGAAAGTATTAAAAAGTAGGACGAGACACAACGTACATGCATAAAACGACACACTCGACAGTACATTTACGTGCAGCTATCAGGAATGTTTGTCCGACGAGGCATCTTGTTTTTCCGGCATATGGCTTGCACACTCCCGCTTCAGTCGACTGTTCTCACGTGACAGCCAGTCGATTTCTTTACCGAGAGTGTCCATGCCCTCCTGCAACCAAGCAGTACATCTTATTGTGGAAAAGAGCTCAGCAGCTGCTGATATGGCCATCGTTTTTTTCAGACCCAATGACGGTGGCTTTTTGGCCTAACATAATGTACATAATCATACCCTTGGTGTCATTAACATACCCCTCGATATCAGGCTTTGCTCTATCCTACCAACTTTCAAACATCATCTCAAAACGTACCTATTTAAATACCATTTTACACTTCACTCCCGCCATCCTCCTCACCTAGTGACTGCCTGCGCCTCAGATTCAGTATGTTTGCTGACACTGTGCGCGTTACAAATGTTTGTATTATTATTATTAATAATAAATATTTAACTTTTGATTAGCACGTCTCCGAGGTCTGCAACAAATCCTTTTTTTCATCTTCGAGCTCTGAGGTACATATGCTTCTTCCTTACTGAAGACATGGCCGGATCCATAGTGACAGCAATGGTTCTCTCCCACTTTGACTATGCTAACTCGCTCCCATTTTGCTGTTTGGCATCCAACATGGCGAAATTCCAACACATACAAAATACCGCTGCCCATATTGTTTTAGACACACACCGTCCGTGGCCTACCCAGCAGTTGCTCTGTCATTTGCACTGGCTGACTGTTCACTTCCACACAAAGTTCTTGCATTTAATCATCTGCTATATGTCAGCCATTTACTCACTCCTTATACACGTGCTCGTAGTCTTTGTTCACAAGATAAACACTTGTTCACTGTGCCCACAGTTTCCACAATCATAGGCAGTCAAGGTTTCAGTTATGCATCACTTTCAATATGGAATGAAATCCCTGTAGAAATTCACAATAGCCCTTCATTGACTTCTTTTAAGAAGGAATTTAAGACTCATTATTTTTCTCATACCTTCCCTTAGCCCCACCACACCTTCTTCCCACGAGTGACTGCCTGCACCTGAGATTCGACCCTAATGGCTGACTATGTGCATGTTACAAGTGCTATTATTGTATTGTATTATATCATACTAGCCTTGAGTTTGATGTTCTTGAGCAGAGTGTCTTCGAGCAGAGCCTGTAACTTGCTGTTAATCTCCAGTGACAGGCTCAGAGTCATGCCATCATCCAGCGACTGCTGGCTGTACAGCGATGCCATGATGCCGCCTTTCTTGCTCATATGCACCTGATTCACACATTGTACACATCTCACATCTTCAGTGCACGGACACTGTCAGCTGGATAACAGGAGCGGCATCTAGCCGGTAAAAACTGGCTGCAATTATCTCTGTTACCAGTGGCCTGGCCTCGTCCTTTCTTCACCCACCACTTCACTCATGAGGGATGTGGTGTAGCTCCCTTCATGCCAGCTCTCCGACCCCAGCACCACTGTGTCACACATATATCCACTGATGCTCACTGCACACAGGAACAAGAATCAAGTTGTCCTTGACAAACGGCCGTTAAATGGGTTGTTGTTGTTGTTAAATAACCAATAACAAATTAATAATTATTACTAAAAACTATTCAATAACAGTCAGCAAATGAGCAGCCAGAATACATATCACAATAAACAAATAAATGACATAAAGTAGAAACAATAAAAAAGACACAAGAATAATGTATATATAACATTATTATAGGTTATAAGTTTTAAATGACGTCTAGTTATAAATAACAAACACAATCAGCAGGTAAACCTTGGCTCTGTCTGAAGACTCTGAAGCCAATGACCCAGCTTCCTCCCGAACTACATAACCTTGAATTATTCTACAAAACAAGCATAAATACACATGCACACAACTGTTTAATGGCAAATTACCAGGTGAGTCTGTGTTAGCTAATTGCCACTTTGAATTTCATCTTCCAGCACGTCCTTTGAAGAGAACAGTAGTTTCCTTACATGCCAATGAGCTTCCTGTCACCTAATCAACAGTGTTACTCAAACCAGTGATCACAACCAGGGAAAACCACTCACCGGACCCATTTTATCTTGATTCACCGACTATTCATCAAACTGCAGTAGCTTAAGCTGGCTTTCATCAGCTTTTCAGTGCTTGGCTTGCTAAATATTTCGTTTCCTATCATATCTATGCTGGCTATCCAATGCCAGTCCCCAAAAAGGAGCTCAGCTACAATGCAATGCACTGTGTCAGTTTAAATCTTGTCAACTGCTGCACAACTGTATGAAAAAGCACATTTCAGAAGGCCTGCAATAGGTGCATGGCGCTGAAGGTCACTAGGCTGATTAGCTGGCTGAGAGTCAATGGCACCTTCAACACAAATTAGGCTATATCGTACCTTTAAGGTAATAAATTATTTCGAAAAAATGTATTTTAGTGAATGTAACATTTAAGTAGGGTAGTTCAAAACTTAGTAAGAAGGACTTAATATCAAAATACCTAAAAAAGTGCAAATACATTGTGGGGATAAAATTATGGTTGACAAATTATAAGTTAACATTGTTTTTAATTAATATTTCATGTTTAAGAATCACCATTTATCATATAAGTTGATATTTTTAATGAAATATAAAATATTTTTGCTGGGTGTTTAGCCATTTTGGTAGAACACCAACTTATGACAGGCAGACAGAGAGACACAGGACCAGAGAATATACTGTGCTAGCATAGCGTCACATAGTAAAAACAAGCAAAGAAAGCGCTTGCAAAAACCGAACTTCCCAAACTTCTTAGAATCCTAGCTACTTATATTTACGTATGTACATGTCAGATCTATAATGAACAGATGTGCACACTGGTGTGACTTAACTGACGTGGCTGATATGCAATACCACGAAGCTTCGTTTTTAGCTGACATACAGTGGTAGACAACCATTACTTCTTTCCCCAAGCCTGAGGTCACCTCCTTAGCCACACCTCATTACACTGGAGAATGCCAAATTCTGTTGCCTGATGGTAAATGTTCATGTGTATGAACAACAAGCCCACAGCTGTTACATAACAGTGAATGGCAGGAAGTTGGGGGTTGAACCCACGACTTCTTGATCACACAGTCCAATGCTATAACCATTAGACAAACATGCAATACGTTTACACACACGATTATTATAAAAACAGCATAAGTGACATACCTCGACTTCCGATGCAGTTCCTCCAACAGGTGGTCGATGTGATCTTTCAAGAACTCTATCTTCTCATTTTTCTTCATCAGCATTTGTCGGAGTTCGTCGGCATCGTTCATCACTGGACTGCTGCAGCTGGCTGTCTGCCTCCGTACCTCCTTCACAGGACTCTGCTCCTGGATCCACGTCAATCAACAGATGTTACACATCACACACTCGCACGGTTGGCAAAATTTGACCCTCACCATCCCTAAACCTCTTAACCAACTGTCACCAAAATTTGCAAAATTTGTTGGGGATACCTACCACCCTGCAAAATTTTATCCAGATCGGATAAGGGGCTTCGTTTCTGCTGTTACTAATAACGACAAGCTAATTCACATGCAGTGTGTATAAATGCTTTACAACAGTGTTATGGTTTTGCAGCGTTATAGTTTTGCAGCTGAGTAACGCTGTCAGACAACTGGCATAAAAGCTGCAACATTCCTTCCCTCAGCAGTGAGTTGATGGATCAAGAACTCATGAGGCCAGTCACAGTATTTCCCTGCCTGTAGTTGACGCTTTGTGCTTTGAGTTCTAATCAGTGCTTTGCTTTGCTTTAACACTGTTACTTCGCTGACAGGAAGGGCTTCTCGCCTTCCAGACCGTTAAAAAGACGTTTTTTGTTATCCCCAAAAGATTCTGTTTTTGCATTTGTGTTCACATGATTAACATTAGCAGGCATAAATGAGAATGCCAAGGCTGACAAACAAGCGGTGAAAGCCACAGCCAATAATACCTTCAACTACTATTTTTGGCTTTTATCTAATCAGCCTAGCTCCAGGTTAGGGTGAAAAAAAAACAATAAGAACAAAACACACAGACAGAAAGACACCCATTTAGCGGCCTCTTTTCCAGGACAAACTGGATAAGCCAGTACCAGAAAGGTTAAACCATTCGCGAGATGATGGGGTGGCAATGGCATCAGCTGGACCATATGCAAATCATTTGCACCTTGCTCCAGACAGCACCTTCTTACTCAATTCTTTACAGGCCAGATGTTCTTCCTGACGCCGAACCGACAGTGTCAAAGCACTGAAGGCCTAAACAACAACAACAAGTGGTCAAAGTAATTTGACAACAGGCCGCATCACTGCCGCACATGGACGATTCAATGGTATTCGCCAGGTGGCACCACTGTGCACCCCACCTAATACATGTTTTGGTGGGCCCACACGAGTCCAAATCCCAAACGGCATCTCGATCGGTTCATCCTTTTTTGCATAGCTCACAGAAGAATCGCTATACTTTACAACGGGCCGCCTCTTTTTGCCCCTTAAAATTCCCCCTTTCGATGGGGGATCTGGACATCCATCTAATACATGGTTCCTTGGGCCAACCCAAGTCCTTAACCCAAACGGGATCTCGATCGGTTCAGCTGTTTTTGCACAGCTCATCGCAGAGTGTCCCTATACTTTACAATGGGCCGACCCTTCCCCCTCAAAATTTCCCCTTCCCACGGGGGATGGATATGGCCCCCCATGATTCCGTGGGCCATCTGAGCCCACAACCCAAATGGTATCTTGATCAGTTCAGTCGTTTTTGTAGAGCTCACTACTGTGACAAGACAGACAGACCAATTGACCACGCTAATTGGTCTGTAACAATAGGCCGCATCTGAGTACATAGTGCTGCTATGTGGCCGGACAACAACAACAACTACAACAATAATATCAAAGTAAATGATACTGCTGTACAACAGTGTTTTACTAAAAATCACACTATTTATCTTTAAGCTGAAACACACAAACCCGTGGAGTTAGATCAGCACAGTTCGACAAAGTCAGACCAGTGGTCTCGAGAGAGCCACAGGAGCCATCTTGAGAGCCGACTGATCCAATGCTCATACTGTCAACCGGCTTACCATTCGCAGATGATGACACACCATTCTCCATGCGCCGAGTAGCCTGCTGCAACTGCCTTAGCAGATCCTGCACAATGACAAGACAGCCTATCGATAACTGACTACAACAGACATTTCTGATAAACCTCTAACTTACTACTTATCTCTATTTCTACTACTGCCAGTGAAATGACACAGATGTTATCAAAGAAAGTAGACGGGACAATTGGTACTGTCACTGGACAGCCGGTGGAAAGAAGCAATGCCCCTTCCATCAATAGCAGTTCAGCAGTGGACGAAGAAAGCATAAGGTCAGACACTGGTTAGTGCTCTGTGTTTCCTCCAGTGCTCTGACACTGATGGCGGGGTGACAGGAAGGGCGTTTGGCCTGCAAAACAACACTTGTGTCACTTATCCCCAAAGGTTCTCTTCCAGAACAAGTGAAGGAAGAAATGCAAGGGAGAGCCAGCTAACGCGGGTTCACCTGGAAGACAGAATAATGGACGCCATAAAACACCTTTGTTGTTATTTGCTACAAACTTTAAAAGTAAGTAGGCACACACACAACAATTTTGTGGCCATTATACAGGTCAACCGTGTTAGCCAGTACTCCCAACTAAAAACTGGAGGATTTTTGTCAGAGACAAGTTTTACTGCCTGCAAGCCACTGGCGACTAGCACATTCAGATTAAGGTGAACATGTTAGAATTCTCCTCATCCGTGTTACACTACATCAGTACATTGTCTGTGTACCATACCACATGCAACTGAGTAAAAACGTTTATAAAGTGTCGTAATCACGTAAATGTAACAGAATCAGAAGTGTTGGGTCAGAAGCACTGTCATAGAACAGCACCAGCATAATGTGTGCAGAAAGGGAGATCACTAACCTGTTCTAGGCAACTTAGTTACGTCATAAAGTAAACAAAATACATAAAATCAATGATGGTAATAATGACCTTAATACTGTTTGCATGACGTCGCTTCAACGTCTTCACCTCATCTTCCATGTCTTCAAGTTTGCGTTTTGTTGCTTCCACTGAAAAAGTAAATTCTTAATTTAAAACAAGTAGCATCCAACAGTCCAACTGTCGATTAGTAAAAATAAACAACGATACCACAAGACCCGGTAATGCCTAACGTGTGCTAAAAGGTGATGGGCAGGCAGCTTAGTCTACAGCATGAAACCGTAACAGAAAAATAACTAAGAAGAATTAAAATAAACACCAACTTGCACACCATAACAGATCAAGTCCGAGCCTTAGTATATGAAGGCAGTCCATCACTCCTTCACTCTTTTACTTTTGGCTTAAAAGCTCAAGTGTACCACAAATCTTTCCCACCATGAACTTCTGGTTGCTCTGTGGACTACCTGCATAGATTAGAAGGCAGCCCTGACAGAAACCAGGATGATGGTACGAGTGGTCAGTTGACAGGAAATGGTGATTGAAGTGTGAGATAAGTCAATGTGTGGGATATGGTCAATGGAATGAATCAGACAGTTGATTCCCCGAGAAAGATGATACATATTAAAAGACGCGATGTGTGATCATTAATGAGGAATATACAAATGGTCAAGCAAGGTGAGGAGGAAGTGCTGCAAAGGGGATAAACAGAGCTCAACTATGCAGATATGTGCAATACTCAATAAGCTGAGTGATTGTGAGCATTTGTATGTGCATCACACACACACACACACGTATCACTGCATTCAAGCTAGTGAAAAAAATTAAGGAGAGGAGTGACATGTGACCATTTAGAAGCTTCTTTACAAAAAGAAAAGTACTGAATGTGGTTATCAGTTTACTTCAGACATCACTAGAATGTGGGCCAATGCCCAACGTGCTGGCCGCCCTGCCGATTATAGGTGGCGCCCTCTGTTCAGGGTCGCAAAGTCTGGCTGACGCCCATTATTAGAGTGCCGTGCAGTACTGCTACCAAGAGGTGAAACCCGTTGAAATTTGCTGGGGTGCCCCAAACTAACGAACCGATCTCATCCGCTAGTTGGCCAAAGTTCACCATATTGTGAGGACGCATGGGGGAGATATTGCTGTTTAACAGGTTTTTTTTCCGGTTGTGGATATGTGCCTTAGTTGCCAAGATATAGCCCAACAAAGTTGTACAACAGTGCGCAGATGGCGAACTTTTGGCGATTTACCATACTTTGGCACATGGTGTGGCCTTAGTGCAAATTTAGGATGCAGGTCTGAAATGCGCTGCACGCGGCTCGCTGCAAATACAGGATGCAAAAAATCGCCATCTCGGCACC
>Ga0056135_10000474_pt1 | contig 10465 bp, 8 predicted proteins | sample WorMetG1aBELIZE1_FD_67481 | JGI IMG/M metagenome (GOLD analysis project Ga0056135, IMG submission 67481) | Marine gutless worms symbiont microbial communities from Max Planck institute for Marine Microbiology, Germany - Inanidrilus... ...
TCGTCGACATTTGTATGGACGAGTTTTTCTGTTTTAACACATGTACCTACACACGCGGGCATGCGTATAAGTTGTATAAAAGTCGACCACTTACTAGCATTAGGAAAAACTTTTTTAGCGAAAGAGTCATTAATGTTTGGAATGCACTACCTGGTGATGCTGTTGATTTCTCATCACTTTCTAGATTTCGTGGCTCAATTTTAAAGATTGATTTGTGCAGCGAACTTAAACGTTTTTAGTTTTTAGCTTCTATGTTTGTTTTTATATGCACCGTGTATGTAACCTGTTATGGACATTTCTCTTTTTAGAGGCGACTGTAAGTGCTCTTATTGAGCCTTGTACGTCTTGCTCTCGCACTTATGTTTTATTGTCATTTTGTGAGCATGGTTATGAGCAAATAAATTGATTGATTGATTGATTGATGTTTGGAAGTCACATATCCGGGTTGACACAAAGGTCAGGTTGTATCAAACGTATGTCCTCCTGGTGTTGGTGTATGGATCACAAGGGTGGACTATCACAAAGGCTCTTGCTCGGCGACTGGATGCCTCTAACACACGGTCTCTCCGAAAAATCCTTCTGATCCCATATACCAGACATGTTATCATTGCTTCTGTCAGGGAGACTATTGGCTGCCATCCAGTTTCAAGTATCATTAAAACAAGACGGTCCACTTCTTTGGCCACAAGGCTTGTTCATATCCCAGGCAAGATCATCAATGAGCTGTCAGTGCGTCGCTCCGACTATCAAGGGTCTGGAGAAGACCTCAAGGGTGCCCGAGTACCACCTGGTTGAGGGGGGTTAAAACTGATGTACAGTCGGCTAACATCGGTATTCATTCATCCCGGAGGAAGGTCAACGACCGTGTTCTCTGGCGACGCGTATCATCGATATGGCAACACTCCATTAGGGGCACTCCACCGAAGAAGAAGAAGAATGCAGAAACGTTGCAGACTGTATTAGTAAATCGCATACGTAACTGTTATCGACAACTTACGAACACAGACATGACTTGTTATCAGCAGGATTCAAAACACACAACCAACAAAGACAACCAGGACCGTAACAGCCAACAACTACTGTCTTATGTATCTTGCACAACATGGCGGTCCAAACTCCCACCACCATCTTGCTCAAATTCACAAATACTTGGAAAAATACTGTTAAAATGAATGTGGCTGTGGTGTTAAAATATCTACATCTGCTGCAGTCAATCAAGATTCACTGGTACACTTGAACAAGGTGTAACGCTACAGCAACCACAACAACGGTCACAACATTCACGTCTGATTAAACTCACCCCTATAACGACACATTTAAGGTGCAGTGAGCTCTTTAATAACGACTATTACAAACTCACTGCTGAGTGTAAGGGTGCAAATATTTCAAATATCCGCAAAGTTACAAGCAAGAGTATGGAGTCACCATCTGGACTTACACTGGTTAATGGCCAGTTTATGCACCACCCTCTACATGGCGAGTTTTCTGCACCAACCTGTAGACAGAAAGACATGGCGACCATTGTCCAGGCACCACGTGAGATTCTCTGCCGAGGTGCAAGCCACTCTTCCTGAGTGACGACCTCTGGCAGGCCTCCGACACACCTCAGTCAGCACGCAGCTCCGGCTGAAAAACTCTTGTTCTGATGTTCACAAATGTGAATTAACAACTGCTGACATGTTAAGACGACATTCATAACTCTAGTCAAGCCCAGCCTGAGAAATCAAGTTCCAAACGACCACGTCCAAAACACAGAACTAGACCATTGACTCACGGTCCATTTTCACTGAAGGCATGAACTGCTCCTCGACTTTCTGTAAATTTCCCAACACTCTCCTGTCCAAGACTTTCTAAAAAAACTTCCCGACTCGCAAGTCCTTATGCCAGTTTCCCAACATTTTCAGTTTGTTTTGAAGAAAAGTGAAAAACGTGAAGCTAGAAGCTCAACTGACCAAAGTAAGACTGGACTGGAGTGAAGGCAGAGTTCGACGAGGGGCCAAAGTGAGTGGACATCGGACGCACTGGAATGGACGGCCGAGCCCTCATGTTCTGCTCCTACAAACAAACACACCAAACAACTGTAAGACACCCATTTAGCACAACCTGGGTAAGCAGCACCACAAAGGTTAAACCAATCTGGAATTTAATGAAGAGATGATGGGGTGGCAGTGACATCAGCTGGACCATATATAAATCATTTGCACCTCTCTCCAGACAGATAACCACGCGAGTACCTCACCACTCAATTGTTTTTACAAGCCGAATGCTCTTCCTGATGCCCAACCAACAGTGTCACATCACTGAAGGTAAAAAGGTAAGGTAAAGGCTTTCCCATACTTGATACCAAGTGCTGGGCCCTGAGCTGATCCCGGTGTACAGGCAGTCAGCCTGCAGGTGACCGTAAGTCATCCACCCGTTGGTAGGCTGCCATTACTTTCCGCCAGGCCTGCGGTTACCTCCCCGGCCGCAGAGCATCACCGCCCTTTGGCCGGTACCAAATTATACTGCTTGGTGACAGAGGCACATAGGTGTGAACAACTTGTCCAAGGTTGTTATGCAGCATTGCCTCAAGTAGGATTTGAACCCGCGAACTACTGATCGCAAGTCCAACGCTCTACCCATTGCACTACCGTGCCACCTTCACTACCGGCTCACCCTGGTGATCCAGGCAAAAGGGCCGTAAAATGGTTGTGGTGGTGGCAGTGGATAGAAATTGTGCCTAAATTGATATTTATTTTTAACCAAAATAACACAGATGATAGACATGTAGACATCTTGCATTATTTTACCGTCGTCACCTTCAGTGAAGTTAACGACTGTAAAACAATGCAAAATGTCTACAAACACAACAAAGGTTCCATTATAGTCCACCTATGAAAGTAACAAAATGTATTATGCATTAGAAAAACATAACAGTCAGTTCTGGCTTTTGCCATCATAAGAGTGTGCATAGTGCCACTCGTAGCTAATGCCTCTACAGTGGCCATTATAAGCCATGCTGACTGCTTCACCTGATATGAGATGGCGGAAGAGATGGCGGAACTTGGGGTATTCCAGCACTGTCTTCATCCATCACGCATGTAGCCTGAATTTTTCTATGCATGGTAGAGGAGGGGCAGAAGGCTGAAAGCCTCCTACTGGAGTTTGGTGAGGGATAGAAAAAAATTGACCGAAATTACATTTTTGGAGCATCTTCACCCCACGATGGTGGACATTCACCCAAGTCCCCAAAATGGCTATGATCAAATGACATACCTCTAACTATAGGATGATCTTATAACTCAATACGGTGATGAAGATTCAGGAACCAGGATGTTCTAATTTGGTAAAACGGCTTCGTACATCTATCATCTGTGTTATTTTTGTTAAAAATAAATACCAATTTAGGCACAGTTTCTATCCACCACCACCACCACAACCATTTTACGGCCCTTTTTCCTGGACCACCCGGGTGAGCCGGTGCTAGAAGAAAGCTTCTTCTGGACTTTATGGTCCTAGGGAGGATAACGAGAGGCAGACACACCGACAATCCGGGTGGGTGCCACTCCATCCGGACTAATCAGCAATCCACCTCCATCAATCCCCCCATTTTTATGCCAGATACCCTTTGCCGCAACCATCCCAATTTATCCTGGCTTGGGACAGGCACAGGAATATGCTGGATTGCATACCCACGTCTGACATTTCACTATGATTCTAAACATGTGCTCCACTACATAAAAGCACTACAGTCTCACTGCCATTATCTATCTCTCGAGAGAGGATACAGTGAAAAATTTCTACCAGGTTGAACAAGGCGAGGCTGGCGGCACTCTCTGCTGCCTGGTCGTAGGTCCGCGCCAGCGAGCCAGCAAACGTCATGTTGTTAACGACAACTCGTGCCTGACAGCGGCCGTCATTTGACCATTGATGTTCATAGTGCGGCATTCTCACACCGAGCGACTGACTGAGCAGAGCCAGTCGATGAACACTGGAGTGACCAACACACACAACATCAGTAACTCCTGACAGGTGGACACAAAGTACGAGAAAAACATTCCCTGACTTTTCCAGAGCCATAATTATACTTTTCCAGAGGTTATGGCAACAAAAAGGACACGTAGTAATGACCTTCATATATTAATTTAGCTGACATTTACTGGGCAGGGTTGCTACTTCCTGAGATCATAATGATCCTGTTTACCCAGTCAACAGTTGTTTTATGCAAATATTCAATCGCACTCAAACTGTTTTATTTGTTATAATTTTTCCATGAGGTTGCACAGAATTCCCTGAGAATTCCATGAGTTTTCCATGTTCAGATAAATCCCTAAGTATTCCAGTTTTCCAGGTTTGTGGCCACCCTGCCTGACTGCACTTCTGTTTGCATACTGATTCACGGCAGACAGAAAAGCCATCTGTTAAACGATGCACAAGTTCCTATTCCAGGACTTCGACGTGTCAGTGTGTCAAGCGAGACTTTTCTGCAGCACAGCATTCCTCATGCTACTCATTGGTGAGAATGGATAAGATCACAGAATTATGTGAATATGCATATGCATAATTTGGTACATAATTGGCGATCTTCTGCATAACTAGACAAACACAGCATAATCAAACGACTCCGCATAATTAGTCTGGTTTAGGACGGACGTTTTGGCATAATCACAAGTTTAGCTTTAGGGATGTGACGGAGGCAGCCAGCTAAAATCCGAATGCATCAGATTCAGATTTTGTATGTCAAATCTGTTGGATTCGGATCTGTCACACAATCACATTTAAAGTGCACATTTGACTGCTAAGTAGACAATGAATAACTATTTACTTGTATAGTAAACACTAGGTGCATTTGATTACCCAAAAGACGGCGTTCGACCGGCGAAAGATGGACAAGAGATGCAAAAGACGGCAAAAGACAACGGAAGAGCGAAAGACGGAGAAAGACGCAAAAGACGGTGAGAGACGTGAAAGATCGGTGAAAGACGACGACGGACAAGCATGTGATGACGAACAGCGTTCTGCTATGCCACGCTGATCACTTCCAGGACATGATCAGCAATGTTAGACGTACCACAAGTCATCTGTGGCGCACGTGAACGGCATATCTTACACTTGCCATGGTGCACTCGTTGAAGATCCCACGGTGCATCGACGGAGTCGCCCTGAAGCATATCGTTGTATACGTCGCGTGCATTGCGATGCTGTGCCATGTACTCGAAGCCGCGAAGAGTTTCTGGTTCGTACGCATATATGACCTGATGTCGTGAATGTTGTTGTCATGTCGAGCTTGCGTATTTTTGAAGGACACTCCGGTGAATCGACGCATTCGTCGTCGGAGATGTCCCAGACACATTCGCCGGTCGGCTCGTGTCCGTCACTGCCATCGATGAGGACAGTGGTGAACGTTACATACGACAATGTAAAGTGTTTTTGTTTGCTACTTTTCATTTTCAAGTTGCAGTATTGCCTTAAAATGTTTGTGTTATATAGGTGTGTTCAGTTTTCATTGTCTTTGAATCACTTTGTCACATGGAACACTCTTTGCCATCATATGCCTGTCCAACGCTCATCATACGCCTCTCCATCGTCGACTTTCACCCACCTTTCACCGTCTCTTGGGTAATTGAATGGATCCCTAAACAAGGAATTGGACGAAATGTTCTGGTCCAACTTGCTGTTTAGTTTATACAGACATAAGTAAATAGTTATTCCTTGCCTAGTTGTTTAAGCTTGTGTCGTTTATGATGGACTGCTACGAATGGTAAAAAAGGCTTTTCAAAACGAAAGTCACATCCGAATCTGACACACGAGTCTAACAATCCATCCAACTTCCTATCTGCAAAAACTGTCAGACTCCGACAACATTCGGATTTGAACTGTGTCACATCAATATTTAGCTTGTACTACAAACCGTCAGCCACCCGATGAAGGCTATGCAGAATTCTTTGCATCAGCTACAAACATGGATGCAGGTACTAAGAGTGTTATCAAGCACTAATTTTGAGAGGCATTTACCAGTAGTCTTTCTGCGGGGAAAGCTCAGTATATTGATACTCAGCAACCAGGAAAAAAGTTAATGAAAGCTTGTCGCATTACTAAAAACCACAGAATGCCGTTCTACTCTCCAAAATAAGCCGGACACAAAATAGGTCGTTTCGGAGATGTCCTTCCTAGCTAATCTCTTGGCATAGTACTGAAGAAATTAAACCTAACACAAAAAAAGTAAATAAAACAAAAACAAAATAGTCTAAGCTAAAAGAGAAAAACACCAAAAATGCTAAATCTAAACAAATGCACAAACACTAAACATAAACCTGAATCAACACTCATCTTTAAGAACTGCTCATATGTGTATGTGTGTGTGAGGGTGTGTGAGTGTACTGCTGTGCACAGCTGTCATACACAACACAGCACAGAACAGTTCTGATAACTGTCCGTCTTATCGTCCAGACAATCACTGTAGCTCAGATGATGTCTGCTGGAGGGATGAGACACAATTACAGCATCATACAAAAAACACCACTCACACTTATTCTGTTTACGATGATGTTCAGACATCACATGAACAAGTGGTCAAAGTAATTTGACATAAATCCGCATCGCCGCCGCATACAGACGGTTCAGTCGTATTCGCCAGATGGCGCCAATGTACACCCCATATACAGAAAGACAGAAATGGTTGCCATGGCCACGTTCCTGAGTTGCATGGTATCGGCAATATCTGCATTTTGTTGGACAATCACTCAAACCCCCCTCCATAACCAACTGCCTAGTCGCTATCATTCAAAGTCAGTTATAGCAATTTTAGTCCAAAATTGGTTGCCATGGCAACGACCCTTAGATACTCGGCTATGTCTTCATCGGATAGCTTGACCCCGAAAACCCACCCTAGAATCAAACAGCCCGTCGAAAGCCAAAAATTGGTTGCCATGGCAACATCCCTTAGCACCTGTGGACCCCCATCTAACACTTGATTCTGTGGGCCAATCTGAGCTCACAACCCAAACAGCATCTCGATCAGTTCAGCCGTTTTTGCACAGATGCTGCAGAGTGTCTCTATATCTTACGATTGGACGATTGGACGCCCTTTCTCCGCAAAAAATTGCCTCTTCCCATAGGGGGATCTGGACCAAGACTGACAGACGACAGACAGACAGACGGATGGGCGACAGCAAATAGCGAACGTCGTTCGCTAATGACAAAATGGAACAAGCAATAACCTGTGAGGCGGTGGAGGCCGGAACGGTGCCATCTGCTGCTGTGGTTTACCAGCTGGCACCACCGCCATCAGTGACGGGACTTCTGGTCTACTTGGCTCCACCTGTGTTGGACGGATCGGCCGCTGAAGCAGTCCACCGCCGGGACCTGGAACACGTGCCGCTGCAACTCCAGCCATCTTGTGATGCGGACCGGAGCTCGACTTGACTACGGAAGCTGCCTCTGTTTTAGCCATCTGCTGTACTGGCTTTGCACCAGCGGCAGTTGAAGGCACGTTACTGGATATGCTTTTTGCCTGCTGCGTTTCTTCCGCACCTAACAAAAACATCATCAAATACGTGCAAGATATAAAACGTTTAAAATGCAAAAGGATAATTATCACCTCTGTTATTAACCTCTGCCACAGCCTGGCTGTGCTAGTGTTCTGACCTGCTGATTGTCTGTCTATGTCTGTTAGCAGAATAACCCAGGAAGTTATGGGTAGATTTTAATTAAATTCAGGAGTAGGCAGATAATGGACCACAGAAAAGTTGATCAAATTGTGGAAGTGATATGGAATAAATTCTGGATATCAGTTGCTTGTAAGTGCCGCCACACTGTGACTGCTTGGCTTTGCACAGAAAGGAGCCACTGTGCACATCTGCGGGCGGCTGTACTGGTACAATGGTGCATAGAACATTAACTTACTTCATGTACACACGTGCAACTGTTGCTTGCCAATAACAGTACTGCACTGATGTCAGTGTGGCATGGCAGATGTATGTACTGTACTGACTGCCCTCCAGTAAGTACTGCGATGAGGACGTTGGTATGTCTGTCTGTTACAAAACTTTCTGTACGTGTTATCTGGGGCCGTGGCTCGGCCGTCCTCCGACTACAATGGACAAAGTTATGTACTTCCGGCTATGTTTTCCCATAATGGGCCCTCGAGCACGTGGCAATGGCAATATTGACGTGAGTGCCGTGCAGGAGTGAACAGTCATAAATTTCCAATGTATTCATCAGGTGGAGCCACATTGTTTGACCGTGCCGACATACATAATGGCAGCAAATTATGCACTGGAGGCATTAGCGACGACGACATGCGGGGAGCTGCCATTGGTTGATGGCCTGCAGCGTGTGGTATAATAAAAGCTCGGGGCACAGTCTGCTGTCTACAACAGCCTCGTTATCTCTGTAATGAGACAATGTCGCCTTTATCCCAGTTCAACTTCAAAGGCTGGGATATGCTCAGTTTGCCCACTAGTGAAAAGTGCGTACTCAAGTGGAACAATTTTGGCAAGACACCCTTTCACAGGTCACCAACGATCCACACAGGTCTCACCAGGAGTAGAACCTCAGCAGCATTCCATCAACTTCACTGTTGAGCCTGCCTTACTTGCAACAGCCAATCAAATACTCGCACTCCTCGCATTAAGAAACAGAATACTGGACGCACCTTTAAAGAGTTCTTCTACAGTAAGTTGTCGCCGGTATGGCTTGTCATCTGACGAGGCAGGTTCACTGGCAACCTTCTCTGTGTGATCACGAATCTCAGCCGACTTGAACAGTTCGCTCAGAACGTCCTGTGTATCACATGATGCAACAGGCACACGCTGAACCTTAATGTAGACACAAGGTCCACTAAACACAAACAACCATTTAATGGACCTTTACCAAGGACAAACCAGGGTATGGAGACGGCGCAGGTAACAACGCTGAAGAGAACTCAAGCATCTTCTCCTTAATCCAAACGTGCTAACTGCCACCAGCAAGAGCATGTGGGCAGCAAAACTGGGAGTGCTGGCTAACGCAGGTTGTCCTGTATAATAGCCGTAAAACTGTAGTAGGACAATCCAGGTAAGCTGGTAGCGGAAAAAAAACCTTCACCCACTCACTGCCTATCCTTGTGGCTATTATCCAGTGTCTGTAATTAATTTCCTCCGTTTACCATGATACGCAGCATCTTCCTTGTTTAGCTGTTGAGTTCAGCAGTCTTTTTGCACAACCTCTCACCAGGTTTTCTTTGGTCTGACACCCTCCACTTGATAATCTACACCCATGTCCACTAAACAAAACAGTTGTTTACTCATCTCTATGTGTAACTTTGTGCCTGACAGAGTTCAGTTATGGTCCTACAGTTCTTCCATGGCAAACTTTGCGGACTGCTGCTGCAAATTTTTTAAAAGGGTGGACACCCAATTGCCAATCAACAACATCACAGCATCGAAAAAGTAATGTTAAACCAATAAGTCAGCAACTAGATGACACAAAAACACAGGATTTCATATAAGCCGAAGGCCTTTACAATGGTGTTATTGTACAATCAATGATTAAACATTTTATCACATGTTAATTGTGTTTATTTTTATCACATTTTGAATATGTAATGTACATAACTATGACATAACAAACAAAAAATTACACTATATTTTTTATACAGCTATTATGTCAACGGTGTTGCCAAATAGGCCTGTTAAAGTATCACTCTGTATTATCAAATTTGCACGGTGACGCATTTAAACAGCAGTAACGAAGCAGTGCCACTTAGCATACAAGTATCAGCTGTCGCTGACGAATCCACGCGACGCAATGCATCACGGCAAATGTGCTGCAAACAAAGGTGGACGCTCAGTGTTGTAAACTTGTGACTGAACTAAGTTGACAACACTTGCGACGGTCGATGTTTCTGAGTTGTAGCAAGTTATTTGTCGAAAGTCGCCAATTTTAACCTACCCCACCTGCATTTGGCGCCTCCGTTGGGGGTGACTCTACTTGAGTTTTGTTAAGATCTTTGGCAACTAGAAAACTACAGTTCCTGGGCATGGTGCTGTTTGCATGACCCTACGTTTAGCCGTTTCAGTAGAACACTGACAGACAAGACAGACAGACACATGACTATGGCACATACCATGCTAGCATGGCATCACGCGGTAAAAATAAAGGACATTATATCTAATGTCATTCCATTTTTGCCCTTTGTGCATAGAAGAAATATTGATGTTTTCTACCATGAACAGACTAGGTAATTTTATTTTATGTTCATTATATAATTAGCGAACGTGAACTCACGTTCACGTTCGCTATATCCTATCGCCCGTCCGTCTGTCGTCTGTAACGTTCGTGCGCCCTACTCAGGCGGTTCAAATTTTCGGCAATATTTCTACGGCATTAGGTACCATGGCCATCCATTGACATCCACTGAAAATTTCATGGAGATCGTCCCAGGGAAACCCCTCCGCCGGGGGAGTTAAACACAAGAGGGGTAGCCAAGTATAGCGATTTCGGA
>Ga0056135_10000476_pt1 | contig 10410 bp, 5 predicted proteins | sample WorMetG1aBELIZE1_FD_67481 | JGI IMG/M metagenome (GOLD analysis project Ga0056135, IMG submission 67481) | Marine gutless worms symbiont microbial communities from Max Planck institute for Marine Microbiology, Germany - Inanidrilus... ...
ACTCTGGACCCATACGCTGAGGCCTTTTTATAGCAGGCCCATTGCGTTAACCCAGGAGGGGAGGAGTCTGGTTAATGATGTGTGCGAATGTGTGCGTGACTGAAGGGTGAGCAGGGGTGAGTAGGCATGAGCAGCTGGTCAGGTATTTATAGCGCGCCCCTTCTAGGCGTGGTCTACTGTCTGGCTTAGGCCCAATTGACTGACGCCTGTTATTCATCGTCAGTCAGCGGACCCAGCCAAGTCTACCACTTCAGCTGACGTCAGCATGACTGACACCTTGACGCATCTGGCTTTAGTTTTGTTGAGGAGAATTCTAGCATCTTCTCCCTAATACGAATGTGCTAGTTGCCGTCAGTGCTTTGACACTGTTGGTTTGGTGGCAGGAAGGACATCCGGCCTGTAAAAAATATGGGGATGATGGAGGTGGGCACTGGTCAGTCCGGATGGAGTGGCACCCAGCCGGATGGTCGGTGTGTCTGCCTCTGTTAATCTTTCCTTGCACCATAAAGTCAAGAAGTTTCTTCTGGCACTGGCTCACCCGGTAGTCCCAGAAAAAGGGCCATAAAACGGTTGTGGTGGTTTGTTTTGTAGTACATTTCTTTTGATTGGTGAATGTGTGCTTTTGTTGTGTTAGATTTAGTTTTTCCATACCAAGCCAAGAGACTGTCTTGGGGAACGTCTCCAAAATGACCTATTTTGTGTCGAGTGGAACGTGAAACCTTAACTCAGTCAGTCAACTCAATCAGTCAGTTATACCATCATGAGTGTTACAGATGATACTAGAATGTGGGCTAATGCCCAATGTGATGGCCGCCCTGCTGAATATAGGTGGCACCCTCTGTTCAATGCTGCAAAGTTTGGCTGACGCCAACTACTACAGTGCCATGCAGTAACACTGCCAACACGTGAAACCCGTTGAAATTAGCTCGGGTGCCCAAACTAATGAAACGATCTGAGCCACTAGTGGGTCGAAGTTCATTATATTGTCAGGACATGTGCAGGAAATATTGCTGTTTAACAAATTTTTTTTCTGACCGTCAATATGTGCCTTAGTTGCGAAGATATAGCCCAACAAAGTTGTGCGATGGTGCCCAAATGGCGATTTTTCGGAGATTTTTGGGTCCTGCATTTCCAGCGAGCCGCGTGCAGCACATTTCAGACGTGTATTCTAAATTCACACTAGGGCCACACCATATGTAGATGCGTGGTAGACATCCAATCTGCGACGGCTGAGGAAAAGAAAGATCAAAGAAAGAAACCACAGGGCAAAATATAATGTCCTCCCCTATTCCATAGGGTGGCCATAATAAGCTCATGGGAGATGTGGGTGCTGTGAAAGGGTTAAATTAATATTTGTAGTTAAGCCTGTAATTATTCTTTTATATTCTGTTATATGCTGTGTACTGCTGATAAAACTGAATTGTTATACTTAATTTTGTAGTTTGGGTACTGGAAGTGAGAAAACGAAGCCTGCACTTCCACAAAGGGCAAATTCTCATCCAGCATTGGATTTTGAAGGCCGTCCTTTGCCAACTGTTGATGAATTGAGCTTGGTTGGTTATTCAGACGATGTTGAAGTTAGCCAGCTGTTTGAAAAAGCAGGTACTTAGTTTTGTCCTGATTAATGAACTTAATGTGAAAGTCGTAATAAAAAACATGTAAAAACCACTTTAAGTTTGATATTGTACAGTTTAAACTGAACTGTATGTCTTGTTGCTAGTGTTACGTGTATTTCAAAGGGGACAACTGTGTGAACTTAACACCCGTGCTTCAGACCCCTTAAAAACAGTAAACAGTATAAGACGGCTGTTTGTTATTTTATTATAGTGTATTGGTGCAACATTTGCAAGTGTCAATATCTCAGCAGTATCACGACATTTGATATAGTATGGGTGCATGTTTCAACAGAATGCAGTCTTTTTACGTGACATGATATGAAGTTTGCCTGAGTTTAGTGAGTTATTTGTACACCCTGTATCTTTGATGCCAGTTATTTATCCGCCATTTTATCAGTTGTGTTATCCACTTATAGAAGCAGAAAATAGCAGGTGTGCAGTCATAGTACTACCACTGTTTTACAGCCATTATACAGGATACAGGACAATCTACATTAGCTGGCACCCCCAGTTAAGAACTAGAGAATTTTTTGGAGCAAAGTTTTACTGCCCACATACCATTGCTGATGGCAGCTAGCACATTCAGAGTAGGGAGAAGATGCCAGAGTTCTCCTTAACTGTGTTACCTTCACTGTCTCCATACTGTATGCAGTCATGGTAAGACAGGAATAATACTAGAATGTGGCCAACGCCCAACATGATGTCCGCCCTGCTGAATGTAGGTGGCGCCCTCTGCTCAACGCCGCAAACTTTGGCTGACGCTCACTAAAGTGCCGTGCAATAACATTGCTAAGACGCGAAACCCGTTGAAATTTGCTGCGGTGCCCCAAACTCGCCAACAGATGTCAGCCGCTAGTGGTCCTAAGTTCACCATATTGTGAGGACGTGGACGTGAGGGAGACGTTGCTGTTTAATAGTTTTTTTTCCGATTGTTGATATGTGCTTAGTTGCGAAGATACTGCCTGACAAAGTTGTGCAATGGTGCCGGATGACGAATTTTTGGCAACTTTTTGGGTCCTGCACTTTTAGCAAGCCACGTGCAGCACGTTTCAGACCTGCATTCTAAATTCGCACTAGGGCTACGCCATGTGTAAAAGTATGGTAGACATCCAATCTGCGACCGCTGAGATTAGGCGAGGAAAAAGAAGAAAGAAGAAACAGAACAAAAATACATTATCCGCATCTGCTACGCAGGGTGGCCATAATCAGCTGTTTGTAGCATTTGCTGATGTAGTACAGACTGTTGTGATTATATGTGGATTGCAGGGCAGGTTTGGGCTCATCACTGTTGTGCTGCATGGTCTGAAGGCGTTATACAGACCGATGATTACAGCCTGCATTATGTTGACAAGGCTGTGTTTGCTGGATTGACGCAGGTCTGCTTGCTGCCACCACATTGACTGTATCTGTGTTTTGTGTTCATTGATTGACTTCGTTTTGTTTCCGTCAGTTGTCCTGTAGTTTATCCACTTCATCTGTCTAGTTTTTCCCTTTACCACTTTGATGCTGTTGGTTGGATGACAGGAAGACCATCTGGTGTGTAAATATCTTGCAGCGCGGTATTCAAAATATTCAAAATTTTCTTTTGGGTACAAGCGCAAGCTGGAGTAACTCCCAAGATCAGTCAATCTTTTGACCGTTATAGTACTACTACTACTACAGTACGTCCATTTAATGGCCTTTTTTCCGTGACAACCTGGGTAAGCCGGCACCAGAAAGTTAAACCATTGTGGACTTAGCAAGAGATGATGGAGTGGCAGTGGCATCAGCTGGGCCATATGCCTCGCTCCAGACAGATAACCACGCCAGTACCTCACCACTCAGTTTTTTACAAGCCGGATGCCCTTCCTGCCGACCAACCAACAGCGTCAAAGCACTGAACGAAGTGCTTTTGCAGGACATTTGCCTGCACCTTCATCCAACTAAGTATTGGCCAGAGATTATTTCACCACAGTGACAGATGATGTTATGTTCATGTCCTGCTGTATATAGTATTCTCCCTGTTAGTCGATGACAAGTTGTCATGCAGCCAGAGCTGGTGCCATGACATGATGATGTGCACCTTCCTGTCAGCAGTGAAGGGGTTAAGCAGCAACTAAAAGTATTAGTTGTCGTAATAGGAGTGATTCATTTAAATTTATGTGCTGTTGACACAGAAATGCAGCTATTGTATGTGCTATGGTGCGACGATCAGTTGTCGGTACAGCCGTTGTTCCAAAAAGTACCATTATCCATGTGCATCTGGAAGTGGTTGTTTTCAGGTTTGTTGTCCCTTATTTCTTCATATTTGCCCATCTCAGTCAGAATTATGTGCAGATGACATTCTTGAAACAATTACTGAGCATGATGGTTTTATTTTTTGCATTAATGGCAGTCATGTCTGAAGTTTGCTTGAAGATAAAAAGACATGTTAACATAGTCTGCTTCCTCGCTTGCAGATTCTGGCATACATGTGCTTAAATTTTGCTAGAAGATAAACACATTGAATGATAAGTTGAGTGCTGAATCTAGCACGTATCTTGTATATCTTGTGTGAAATGACAGGAGCGAATGAAGTGTTGTGCACGATGACCTGTTACAACATACTTTTCGTTGCATTTGATTGTAGGACATAAAAACAATGTCACTGCTGTGTCCTGATCACACAGATGAAGCAGTTGCCATAGGTGAGTCACAGTTTCTGCTTGTTACTGTTATGTATGACTCAATTTTTGGTAAGTGTGCTGTAAGGTGACTTATGTGCCAGTGTTTTGTAGCACATTTGTTGGCATGGCTTGTTGACAGCAAACCAAGAAGCATGCTGTGTGGTCTGTGACTTGCCGGGCAACATATCTGATCAGCTGTTTTGCACCAGTTGTGGTCAGCATTACCATGGGAACTGTTTAGATCCAGCAGTTGAGGTCAATCCTATTGTCCGTGCTGGGTGGCAGTGTCCTGAATGCAAGATCTGTCAGACATGCAGGTATTTTTTTTACATTACTTTACTATTCTGTGTTAAAAGTGCCGTTAAATCCCAACCAACCAACCAACCATTTGACAAAGTTTTGTGTTTAATGAAAAGCACAATTATTTTGCATGAGGTGTAGGACTGTGATGTAGTTTTGAATTAATAGTTCTAATGTTATGTAACATGGCACTCTGTTTTTTGCATTATTCAAATTCAGTAGTACCGGTTTGTCTCAGATGACTAGGCAAGATGTTTAAGTTTGAGTTTGACTTTGTTATGCATCTTATAGCCAGTAACTTATTATTTTTGCTTCAGTATTTATGGCTGCCCTATGGAATAGGGCAGGCCATTATATTTTTGTCCTGTGGTTTGTATCTATCTTTAGTGTGATCGCCCTATGTATTACGGCAGACCATTTTATTTTTGCCCTGTGATTTCTATCTTCTTTCTTCTTTTTTTCCTCGCCTAATCTCATCGGTCGGAGATTGGATGTCATTAAGGCGTGGTCTTAGTGCAAATTTGGAATGCATGTCTGAAATGTGCTGCACGCGGCTCGCTGAAAATACAGGATGCAAAAAAATCGCCATTTTGGCACCATAGCACAACTTTGTCGTGCTGTATCTTAGCAGCTGAGGCATGTATCGACAATCAGAAATAAACTTGATAAACACTGATACCTCCTCCACATGTCCTCATAATATGGCCTACTAACGGCTGAGATCTGTTGGCGAGTTTTGGGCACCCGTGCAAATTTCAACGGCTTTAGCGTCTTGGCAGCGTTGCTGCACAGCACTAGTAGTGGGCGTCAGCCAAACTTTGCGGCATTGAACAGAGGGTGCCACCTGTATTTGGCAGGGCTACCATCACGTTGGGCATTGACCCACATTCTAGTATCTTTCTTTTTTTCCTCGCCTGTTCTCAGCGGTTGGAGATAGCATGTCTACCATACTACCACACATGATGTGGCCTTAGTGTGAATTTAGAATGCAGGTCTGAAATGTGGTGCACATGGCTCGCTGGAAATAGAGAACGCAAAAATCGCCAAAAATTCGCCATCTGGGCACCATCGCACAACTTTGTCGGCCTGTATCTTTGCAACTAAGGCATGTATTGACAATCGGAAAAAAAAACTTGTTAAACAACAATATCTTCTCCACAAGTCCCTACAATATGGTGAACTGTGGTCCATTACCAGCTGAGACTGGTTGGCACGTTTGGGGTACCCCAACAAATTTCAACGGGTTTTGCGTGTTGGCTTCATTACTGCAGCGACGTCGCTCAATGGAGGCCAACCAAACTTTGCACGATATTTGACCATCTCCAGGACTGGTGCACTATATATACATTTTCGGAGGCTCTTGCCCGCTGGCAGAATTTTGCCAGGTGCAAAATTCACTTTGCGTCCAAGTTTTGCGTTCTCCTATATTGGTATCGTCACTACACGGCACTCCAGCATGGGCATCAGACAAACTCTGCGGTGTTGAGAAGAGGGTGTCACCTATATTCGGCAGGGTGGCCATCACGTTGGGCGTCGGCCCACATTCTAGTCTTTTATATTTTTACTCCTGCATTGACATGGTTAAGTGATAAGAAGAGCATCTGACCTGTAAATGTTCAGCCTCAGCAATTGTCAAAATTTCCCATGAAGGACATTTTGGATCTTCATCTAGTCTAACCTGGGTATTTATACACTGGAGAAATAGGCGACGTGAGCAAATGCCAAGAGGGAGACTGGTGTGTTGATGGTACTGTAGGCAGCCAGGTGATGACAACAAAATGCTGGTCTGTGACACGTGTGACAAAGGATATCATACGTTCTGCCTTATGCCTGTGATGACAACGATACCAAAGAATGGTTGGAAGTGCAAGGTACGCAAGTGATACAATGCTGTTGTCACATTTTTTGTATTAATTGAGCTTATTTGTGTGCTGGAAAAACCGTTTTGTTACACATTTTTGTCATGGGTGGACGTTTTTGCTTTATGTTTGTGATCATCTGACAGTAGAGTTGTATGTGGATCTGTTCAGGGCAAGAAGCATTTCGTGATTTATTGGTGTGTAAACAAACTAACCACCGAACACTATTACGGTTAACATAAATATTAAGTTTATCTGTAACATATGTTTGGTGATTAGTAATGGTAGACTGGGGTGGCTTGTACATGTGGAATGCAAAGATGACATTGATGGGATAAAGCGTTGTGCAACAGTGGACACACAGAGTATAGGAGACTTGATGAAGACATGATGATATGATGCTACAGAGGAGATGAGATTGTTTTGGTCAGTCCTGTGAAGATGCACAAGTTTGAGATAAGTGTATGAAGAAAATCACTGTAGTAACCGGCTAATGCTGGTTCATCTGGAAAAAGGTCGTAGACGTGTGTGTACGTGTGGATGTAGAATTGTCGGATATGTGGAGACTGTGGGTCACGCACACCTGGCAGTGGACCAAGCTCTCGCTGGCACTTGAACTACTCTGTCTGTGACAGCTGCTACCAGCAGCGAAACAAGGGCCTCTGTTGTCCAGTCTGCTGCAAGGCTTACAGGCATTTTACACAGTCCAAGATGCTGCTGTGCTCCCAGTGCAAGCGGTAAGCAGTTGGTATTTGATGTGAGGCTTCTGGTGTACTGACTTTGTGGTCACCTTTTTGGTCCAGAGCACTTTTGTCCTAGGCCAAGGAAGTCTGTTAATAAGCTTATGCATGTGGTCTAGTTTTGGATGGCAGGGATAATGCGTATGTAGAAAAGGTGTATAAGTCAAATGTACATGTTCCACCAAAGTCTGAACTTAAGATCAAACTTTACCTAGTGTTGGTCTTAAGTCCTAAATTCCTAACTATAAATTTTTAATTTGTGACTTAAGTGTTAAATAACCTGTTTTCATCCTTAGTGATTGTTTCATTAATTTTTATTAGGTCATCGCCAGGCTATGACCTAGTAGATTGTTACTCAGGTGTGTCCGTCCGTATGTCCACAAAAAGTTTTTCCGATTTCCATCTAATTTGGTGTGTGGCAGCATAGCCAGAGGCTAGTCATATCTTTCTGATTGGGCCACATCGGCGCAGCGGACATCTTGACGTTGCTAATCAAGATGCCGGCAATGGTCACAGATTTTACAGGACACCGTTGAACCCGGAGATAGACCAAAGAAGGGGCAACTTGCATTTTCAGTTGCCCCTTCTTTGGTCTATCTCTTGGTCTTACACTCTCCACTTTATAATCCATGCGTTTGTCACCGAGTCATTTTCATCCGTTCATGAAACATGTCCATATCATTTGAGCCTATTTCGCTGTAACACTGTAATTACATCATCTATTCCTAGCATCTCTCGCAACTCATTACACACGAACATATCTGTAACTTTATCACCATGCATCATTCTCATTTCGGCGTGCTGAAGCAGTTACAGAACAGTGAAATATCAGTCACAAAATGTGTACACGAATAACCAAACACGAACTAATTCAGAGATACAACCACAATGAAAAACCAAGGATACCAGTTTTTGCTTAAACTTTAGTTTTTAAATCTGTTTATTTTTCTGTCCGTTAGAAACTTTGCACAAAAACTTCAAATTGGATTTGCATGAAATTTCCAGGGAAGGTTGCCAATGGGCCAATGAACAAATGATTAATTTTGGTGGCGATCCCGATCATGGATATCCGTATTGCGAGTTGTGACACTGGTAAGACGTGTCTCGACGAAGGTATGCACTGTCCCAGTTCTAGTTTAAAATTGAAGCTAATGCCAAACTTTTGTTTAAAACCAAAGTAAATATAGACAGTCCGGTATTAAACCAAACTTATTCAGATAGAGAGCTCCGCGAAAACTCAAGTAATAGTTTTAAAGTGATATGACTTTACTTTTGTCACTTGGACAACAGAGGCCAACGTGACAGATGTTTATGTTTATCATATAATGGCGCTCTTATAAAAAATTGATTTCTGAATGCGTGCTGTGTGGTTTATTTGTGTTCTACATTAGTTTACAAGGGAAATTGCAATTTTGTTCTCTTGTTGGTTCAACTAGACTTGGGTTCCAGTTTAAGCTTTATTTTAGAACTGTAGTTTTAAATTTTACTTTAATTGAAAGATGAAGTCACCCATTGTGTTTTCTGTTGTTCTTGTTCACTGCATGTACTGAATGCTATTTGCAGGTATGTGCATTCAGAGTGCGATGAAGGAGTTGAGCAGAATAAGTCAAAGCCCGACGAGTATGTTTGTTTGGCTTGCAAGAATCGAGACAGTCTTCCGGTTTGTTACTTTTTTGCATTTGTAAAATTAATTTTGATTTGGTCCCTTCTGTGCTTTGACACTTTGGGTGACAGGAATGCTCTTGGTAATCTGTTTTGGGGAGACCTGGCTATGCCTGGCGTAACTTTGAGAAAGAAGATGAGTAAAAGAAAACTGAAAGAAGATACTGTTTTGACTTGTTGAAGTTTATGTCACGTGCATAGCTTATTTTCTGTAACAGTAGGTCATTACAGTCACTTTTGTTGCCTGTGATCTTCCAGTTTGAAGCCAGCAGCTTCACAGACAGCCTACCAAGTGTTACAGATGAAGGAGGCTTGCAGGACATTGAGAACTTTGGCATTTTTAAGGGATTAAATGGTATGTGTTATTTTTATATGCTTTTATGTAGTCTCCATTTGTGACAGAGAGTTTTGACAGTTATACACTGTGTCCGGAAAAATGGAACCACTTTATTTTTACCTCTAACTTTGACAGTGCTGGCCAGTTTTCAAAATTCTTTCACCAACAGGCTTAGCAGTAAATTTCCAGCAATTTCCCACCACACCTCAAACGAGTCGCTACACTACCTTGTGAAATATTAATGTCAGAAAAACAGAAACAACCTAAGTATACAATGTGATTTATGAAATTTGCAAGGTATTCTAAGAACAGGATTTAGGTCTGGTGAGACCTCTGACTAGGAAAGAAAGCTAACTGCCTAAGTGCCGTATGCACCCGCGCCAGGGCACTGTCCAGCGCAGAGACGAAGAACTTGCTTGAGATCTGATGTATAGCAAGCAGAAACTGTTGTAACAGCATCACGTTATGATAATAGGCCTCGTTAATCTTGACTCCGTGATCGACAAGTATTAAACTGATGTACTTTCAACCACTTGTTGCGCGCCGACTGATGCCATCAGTGACTGAACGTTAATCTTGTGCGCAGGCGTTTTATCACGACGTCTTTCTTCTTGGTTGCTGCAAATGCATTCTGTCAGTTTTTCAGTGCGGCCTCTGTAAATATCTTTTCGTCAGTGAACAAAAATGATGCTGACGTCACCGGGTAAATATTTTTCAGCAGATGTTTTGAATGGCTGAGTCTTGCATGGCAGTTCTCTTCACACAGCTCCGAGTCATTGCGATTTTTGAACGCAACAACTTCACAAGATAGTGTAGCGACCCGTTAGAGGTGTGGTAGGATATTTAGTTACGTCGTTACTAGAAATTTACTGCTAAGTCTGTCGGTGAAAGAATTTTCAAAATCAGTTAGCATTTGACAAAGTTAGAGGCAAAAACAGAGTGGTTCCATTTTTTTTCCTGACACGGTGTATATTGTTGTGACACTGTTGATGCATATCTTGAGTTAGTGTCTTTTTCTGCATAAGGTAACATTACGTTGTTGAACTGTATCTTAGTGTAGCTATATTTGTTTTGGAGTTTTGTTTTTTTCTGTTGCTTTGCTATTTTTGCAAGTCTTGGCTTTGCTTGGTATAAACGATTATCAAGGAAATAATATATACTTTGCAAGTAAACTTAATTGTCACCACTATTGGTAAATGGTACCTGATATGTATGATGAAGGGCATATTGCTTGTCAAAATTTGTTCACCA
>Ga0056135_10000477_pt1 | contig 10379 bp, 11 predicted proteins | sample WorMetG1aBELIZE1_FD_67481 | JGI IMG/M metagenome (GOLD analysis project Ga0056135, IMG submission 67481) | Marine gutless worms symbiont microbial communities from Max Planck institute for Marine Microbiology, Germany - Inanidrilus... ...
GAGACCCGGCTCCTTTTCAGAACCACTTTAAGCCCTGAGGATAATATCCTATTGTTTTGTTGCTAAAAAACTACAGGGCATAGCTCTCCCACTTTTTGGCCCATGTCTATTGTGGCTAAACGGCTGTATGAGTCAAAATGCCAGTTGGTACGAAGGTAGGCTTCGGCCCAGGTGACAGATGGGGACCCACAAAAGGGGCACAGCCGGTGGTTAAAGTAAGGGGGAACGGCATTCATGGGCCCCTAACAATTGCTGGCGAGCGTTCACAGGCCCCGCACAGTATTAATGGTACAAGCAGCTTGAGAGGGGCCCCTTCAGCTGGTAGTAGGGCCCTAAATTTTTTCGGAGTTCCTGCATGGGCCCCAAATTTATAATTTAACCACTGGCCGGCACAGCCCTCCAATTTTCGGCCCATGTCTATTGCGGCCAAACGGTCGCCCATCTCAGCTAGTGCTAAGCACTTGCTGGAGTTAGCAGCAATAGAACAAACAGGTATAGAGCGCGTACAGACGCTTTGCTGACATCTCGCGTTCGGGTTATGTTATCATAGCAATGAAACCCATGTACTGATTGTAAATCCGCCCAATAGTGCACAACTACAGGGCACCCGCTACCATTCCCCAAGTTACATAATGATCCAGGTACGTACAGTAGAGTGGGAATGCGGCGAGCCTGCAAGTTGCAACTGCGAGGGGACAGACAGACACACAGATGCGCGTGACCAATATACATTTCGCCTCGGCTACGCCATTTTGCCCAGATAAAACATAAATGCGATGACGTTTAATCAGAGCTGCAAACAGTAGTTCAACAAGAAGTGAACTTGTAAAGTACTTGCGTGATCCCGGAATTGCTAAAACCTGGCTCCATTAAGTTTGTTTCTGTTCAGTTACAAATCGTCATAAAATTCTATGCAGGAAGTTACAGGTGTTTTGTTTATGTGGGTGTTGAATGTCACGAATTAAAGTGGAATTTACGCGTTGTTGTTGGAAAACGTTTGAGTTTTTCATTGTTAGATATTATTCTTACTTTGGCTTATACTGAAAGGTATTACTGTTAAGTCTAAGATAGCGATTTATGACGTTTTAATTAGTACTGTTGATGCGGTAGATATTAACCTGCTCCACCCAGTGACAACTCATCAGTAGAGATGTAAATAAGACTTTTTTTACAAGTCCAAGACTTTTTGTCAAGACCAAGACCAAGAGCTTGCACCCTAAGACCAACACCTTCACACAGTGTCAGGTAGTTTAGCCAAAGACAGTTACAAACACTGCACCTGACTGAACAAAGTAATGTGGTGAAATCAACAACAGCAGCCTATAGTCAAAAGTATCAACAGTAACTAATAAGTAATTTTCTCAACAAGTACATAAACAGGTAGGCCCATATGCAGTAGTATTGTTGTGAATGAGCAATGTTGTTTAAATTTCAAGATATTTGTCAGTTTTAGTTTTGGATGTAATTCGACATTGGTTTCACTTTCAGATCATATCAGACTTATAAAGGAGAAATCTGTCAAATGGTTGTTAGTGAGACAGATATCCATTCCATTCCATTCATTATGTAACTTTGTTATTCTTATTCAATAATAAATGGAATGGATGTTTGTCTCATTAACAACCATTTGCCACATTTCTCCTTTATGTCACTCATTTATTGCTACACTACAGCCAGGATTGCTTGAATGCCATAACAGCACAAGAAAATGCTGGAACAGAGACGAGATTTGTATTATCATTGGGTGATGTCCAAAACGGCCATAAACCAAAACGGCCACGACGACCAAAATGGCCACAAACCAAAAAGGGCCAAAAATCAGACCAAAACGGCCGCAGTGTTCGTAAACAGCATAACAGTTGAACAACTGCAAGCACGTTTAACTACAACGTCAATGCACTGATGTAGTATCTAAATATCCAAATTTAGTAAACATCTAACATGTAAATCACACACTGTCGGATGCTGTGAATACAGATGAGCAGTTAAGAATCAAAGGACTGTCGGCGTCCGCATCAGGGCCTAATAAAACGCCAAAAGACAAGTCATCCTCCCTTTTCCCTAATTCCCTCCCTTTTCCTTCCCTTCCTCCCTTAGCCCCTTCTCACAACCCTCCCTTTCCATCGTGTGCCCTCCCCTCCATTTCCTCCCATATCCTGCCATCCCTTAATCCTTCCCTCCCTCTCCTTAGAAGTAGGGCCCCTTAGATTCAGCTAGGGAGTCTGGGGAGTGCTGTAAGCCCCATCCGAAATCGAGTTAACAGTTTTCTGTATAACTTTTGTTATGTTGGCATTACTGTTTGTTATTTTTTTCTTTAGGATATATTCTGAATAATGACAATGGGAGATGAGGCATTGTTTGCTGATTTGGCATTGCCAGTGGTTGTTTCTCCAATTCTTGAAAAGGTACTGAGTTGTTGCGATTGAATGACAGTTATGTTGGTAATGATAGATAGTGCAACACCTAGTTATGGTCGCCCTATGGAATAGGGCACACCATTATATTTTCACCCTGTGGTGTCTTCTTTGTTGTTCTTCTTCTTCTATGTAATAGGGCAGGCCATTATAGTTTTGCCCTGTTGTTTCTTTCTTGTTCTATCTTTTTTCCTGACCTAATCTCAGCGGTCGGAGATTGGATGTCTACCATACTTCCACACATGGTGTGGCCATAGTGCGAATTTAGAATGCATGTCTGAAATGTGCTGCACGCGGCTCGCTGGAAATACAGGACGCAAAAAAATCACCATTTTGGCACCATCGCACAACTTTGTTGGGCTATATCTTTGCAACTAAGGCACGTATCGACAGTCGGAAAAAACATGTTAAGCAGCAATATGTCCTCTACATGCCCTCATAATATGGTGAACTTACGGCCCACTAGCGGCTGAGATCTGTTGGCGAGTTTGGGGTACTCCTGCAAATTTTAATGGGTTTCGCATCTAGGCAGCTTTACTGCACGGCATTGTAGTATTGGGCGTCAGCCAAACTTTGCTGCGTTGAACAGAGCGTGCCACCTATATTCGGCAGGGCGGCCATCACGTTGGGCACTGGCCCACATTTCTAGTTCTTTCTTTTTTTCCTTGCCTAATCTCAGCGGTCGGAGATTGGATGTCTATCATACTTTCATGATACTTGCACACATGGTGTGGCCCTAGTGCAAATTTAGAATGCAGGTCTGAAACGTGCTGCTCACGGCTCTCTGAAAACACAGGACGCAAAAAAATTGCCAAAAATCGCCATCTGGGCACCATTGCACAACTTTGACGGTCTATATCTTTGCAACTAAGGCACGTATTGACAATCGGAAAAAACCTGATAAGCAGCAATTTGTCCTCCAGATGTCCCCACAACATAGTCAACTTCGGCCCACTATTGGCTGAGATCGGTTTACCAGTTTGGGGCACCCCACCTGATTTCAACAGCTTTCGCGTCTTGGCAGCATTACTGCACAGCAGTCAATTAGTGAGCGTCAGCCAAACTTTGTGGCATTGAACAGAGGGCGCCATCTGTGTTCGGTAGGGTGACATGCTGTTTGAGTGATGGAATGCTGTACTTGTCACCAACTGCCTGGTGTCAATATGCAGATTGCTAGGGAGTTCATACTGTATTAATTTAACTTACAGATGTTTATTAGCAGAATATTATGAGCTTAGTTTAACTACTGTTTCTTTACATGTAAGTTGGTAGTTCTTTGAGTGTTATCGATCTGCTTGAAACTTGGTTATAAATGTTGCAGCTTCAGGAAAGAGATATGGCAGCTGCCAAGTCCTTGCGTGCTGCTTTCACAAAGGTTCATCTATTTACTACTATTGCTGTAATACATTTGTATATTCGATGACTAAAATTGGTAGTTTTGTAGTTAAAATTTCAAGAAGTTGCTTTTTATATCAGAGTCAGTGTGGTCAGCTGGAGCTACAAAAGGTTGTATTTTACACTGACTGTTGGTGATCAGATAATAGAATGCTTGAACAATGACGTTGAAATTTTACATGTAAGACTTGCAGGTACATAGTATATGGCATAATCAAATACTGCTACAGTGAAGACCAGCTGTTGGGTTACTGAGTTAAGGTTTTACGTCCGACTCAACACAAAATAGGTCATTTTGGAGACGTTCTTCCCAGCCAATCTCTTGGCTTAGTGCTGGAAAAATAAAAGCAAACAACACATGAACAAAATGGTGCTAATTTAAACAGACACAAAACATACAGTATAACATACAATCATAAAAGTAAACGAAAACCATCAGTTAACTGTAAGAATGGCTCATAAATGTGTGGATATCATTGTGCACTATTGGAGTACACAATACAGCTCTGAACTGTTCTGTCAATCTTGCCTCTTATCTTCCAGACAGTTATGATACCTCAGATGTTGTCTACTGGAGGGGAGGGCAACCGGCGGCTGGAACAAACTGCTGAAACACTTGCATACTGATAACATTAGCTGTGAGCAATTTGTTCAAGAACTTAGGACGTTTTTTGTTTATGCTGGCCTGTTCATCAGAGGCGCCTTTGAGAACATTTGTTTTAAAAGGTGCTTTACAAATTGACTCACTCATTTCCCATCTGTATAAATGCTGGTGATAATGCTGACGCTGGTGATATTGAATTGTGGAATTTATCATCTTCTGAGAGCTTGTATGTGAGATCATGAATAACTCCTGTGAAAAAGTTTTATTTTATTACTGATTTAAGCAGTTACGTTCTTTTCTCGTCGTGAGTGTGTGTGCTCAGAGTAAGTTCAGTTGTACTGTTGTGCAGGCAGAAGCACAGCATCCGGGCTTCACGTATGACCTCATCAACGGCATATTGGCCAAGGCCGAGGTGAAGGACCGAGTGGACATGCCTGAGGCCCTGCTGAGACTTGAAGGCTCAAACAATTGTACAGGTCTGCTCATTTGCCTCCGCCTTTGTTGGTTCTTTCCACAGTTTGGCCAATAGGCACAGCTGTCTGACTACAGCTAAAAATCAGGAGCATAGATATCGACAATGCCGGACCAATTACTAAAGGTGTGATCAATAAGTAGACAATATTTGTTCATCAACAGCATGGTCAGCATAAACAGAAATATAGTCCGATATATTAATTATCTCCCAGTTATTGCTGTAGCTGTGGTTGTGGTTAGTTATATTGTTGTAGTTATTACGACTTCATTAGAACATTTTGCATTCGTTATTGGTTTGTACTCTATGCACTTCTATTTTGAGAACAATGTTTAATCATGCCCACACTGCCACACTGTAAATACAGAGTGAGTGAGTAGTTTCTTAACAGCACATTATAGGCCATTCAGTGCCATAAATGGTGGATAACTACAGAATGAGTACGTAGGAATAAAATCAGTTAATCAGCCTGACAGTTTTGACGGATCCAACTGCGCTGCGAATTCGCTTGGCAGGAATCTGCCTTCAAAAACGTGTGCAAATCATCTGGAAAGGTTTTCTTGTGTGAGATGCAGCCCGACCTGTGAAAGCTGACTGAACAAAAACTCAGATTAATGTTATTGTATTATTATTATTCTTATATTTTGGTTGAGATGGTTTACTGCAGCGATGTATAAACTTAGGACATGCTTAGTTGAAAGTACAATAGGCAGACAGACGTCTGTTTAATGGTCTCTTTTCCAAGACAACCTGGGTAAGCTGACACCAGAAAGACTAAACCAATCTGGATTTAATGAAGCAAGAGATGATGGGATGGCCATGGCATCAGCTGGACTGTATACAGATCATTTGCACCTCGCTTTAGACAGTTAACCACGACAGCACCTCATTGCTCATCACTCAGTTTTTTACAGGCCCGATGCTCTTCCTGACGCCCAGTCAGCAGTGTCAAAGCACTGAAAGCAGTATGAAAAGTGCAGTAGATGAAAGTATATCCATCAGTATCTATTGATATAGACTTAAAACTGGACATTTTAATGGTGTATTAATATCTTTCTTCTTTTATTGTTCATTTCCTATGTTTGTGTGAATTACAGACTTTCAGACGTTGCGACCTGAAGAGCCACTGCGCATTCTCGATGAACGTGCTTCGTCACTGAAGAAGATACTTAGCCGCATTCCGGATGAAATCTTCGACCGAAAACGATTTCTGGAAACAATAAAGTATAGAATTACTTTTATGCGTTGTTGCTTGTTTGACGCTGTGGATATTGTTGAGTTACACACTGCGGTGGATAGTGAGTGATGATTGACGTATTAATGTGCAGTGGTGGAATGTGCTGTAGAGACATTGCGAGTGCAATAAGACTTCTGTTAGATTCCGTCAACAATGTATTCCCGTACATCAGCAGTGCACAAGCCAGACAGGTCGGCCTTTCACTGCCTCTATATCAGTACAGTGTATCGTCTCAGTACATCTGTGATAGGAGTGGGACATGCCAGATAGAGCACAGATGCACTGGCGACACTGCAATGCAGTGTTACATTAAATATACAGAAGATAAAGAAACCTCTGAGCTGGTGAGCGGTGTTCACCCAGTGAAACAGAAATTCATGATGTTCAACGATGTTTCCTTTAGTTGAGCTCAGATGAGATTAGCTAGTTGTTTGAGGCACGCCTGCTCCCAACAGTAACATTACTACGACTGTTTGTCACATAAATGAGCAGTTGAAAATGTTTGGTTTGTAGTTTTAAGAATCCATGTTAGAAAGAAACGTGATCCTTTTCCATGTTGACACTTACCACCTGTACCTGGGTTAGCCGATCACCCGCCAGTGTTCTCTGTCCAGTTCTGCCGGAAGAGCATCCCTGCGGATAAGTGGCTTTTGGTTCTTTCAGGCCAGATACCGTTTCCATCGCACAACCAGCAGTGCTTTGACACTGTTGGTTGGGTGGCAGGAAGGGCATCCAGCCTGTAGAAACTGAGTGGTGAGGTACTGGCGTGGTTATCTGTCTGGAGCGAGGTGCAAATGATCTGCATATGGTCCAGCTGATACCACTGCCACACCATCGGCTCTTGCTCCAGTAATATCCAGAATGGTTTACCTTTCTGGTGCCGGCTTTCCCAGGTTGTCCTGGACAAAAGACCGTTAAACTGATGTAGTAGTAGTGTTAACCAGCAGTGCTGAAGCACTGAAGGGATAGTTAGAATTAAGTATATGATCGTTATTCGTTAATATGCTTGGGAGCGTAAGAGTAACATGACATGTGGTAATTTTGCACACTTCAGGCACTAGAAGTGCGCAAGCGGGACTTTGTTAGGTATTCTCGAAATTTCAGCAATACTTTGAAGGAGTTTTTCAAAGACAATGAGTAAGTCTTGCTGGCACTGCGTGCATGCGTGTGCGTGTGTGCTCAGTCGCCGATGTAGTTAACATTGCTGCTGTTGCGTTTATGATTTTGCTTTGCCATATTTTAACACTGCTGTTGCAAGATAATCACTTGTTTTATCACATTTTGTTGCATCACGTTGCTTGCTTTGTTGTCCGTGTATGCTTGCACATCAAAAATAGTATGTCTTTGTGTTTAATATACTGGTAAAAATTTTAAATGAATTAAAAGTTTAAAACTGTTCTGTTCATTTCTGTATCTCTTAATATGCAAAACAGTTCCATATTTGGCTGTTAGATGATAAGGCATCAGCAAGGCTTATTGCCTCCAACACTGACCATAATGCTTCCCTGCTTCATGTGTGTAACGTCATATCATGCGTTCTGATAAGCTAACACAAGCTAACAGATGGGACAGATCTGGAATTCACTGGGCCATAAGCACTGAGCTTTGGAGGAGCTTTATGTTTGGCAGTTACGCATAAATGTCACTCGCTTTACTGATTTGCTATGATAAGCATTTTATTCGTGCTAACATTTGCTACTTGTGTGTCGTGATTATATGTTACATTTATTTTATTTAGTATTTTCATTACTGTATTCATCCAAAATTGCACCAATAACCCACCGCTGTAACACAATGGTTAAACAAGTATTTAGAAGCTTGGTTCGTTCTTTGAGGTGAATAATTACCTTTGATAACGACGAGAGTGAAATTACAGGTTAGCTAGTTGGTGTTTAACGTCCCTTTTCAGCACAAATATGGCTATATCAGAGACGATGAAATTACAGGTGATTGAGCAGCAGAAACGTGAGTTTGTGCGGTACTCGCGTCGTTTCAGCAGTACTCTCAAACAGTTCTTCAAGGACAATGGGTGAGTGCTCCGGCATTAGTGACGAGCTTACCGTAGCAGGTTTGATCCAGTCAGGTTCAAAACTGCACAGGACAACAAAAATTGTACTTGCAAACGTAAGCTTCCATCAGGCAGTTGCAGCTTGGCTTAGACTGTTACTGCTTTAAGCATTTACGCTGTGCACAGTGGTAAGCAAGATGAATTGGTTGGAGCTGTTGCATGATGGTGCCAATGTCACAGAAATGCCACACCAGTAGACGTACATTGAGTAGTTAACAAGATTAACAACTTAACAGCAGATAACAGTTATAGTTTGAAAAGGAAATAAACAGTCCGGTAATTTTGAGTGGTCCTGGGGTTGAGTAGGTGAGATGCAGTGATTGGTGCTAGAACATTGACAGCTGTGTCAGTTTCTTATTCATCGCTCATTTTCTTTGCTAACACATTCATAGCATACAATGTTGTGCATTCTGCTCTGTTGCTTTTGCAGTTTTGATTTATGGTTTTTGCATGTGTGTGCACCTTGACACAACGTGCTATGAACGTCACTAATTAGCAACTACAGTAATAAGTTGTGTTTGCTCATTTAATTTTCAGGCACTGTAATGTGTCTGTGTGATGATTATTTCTTGATGTCTTTTGATGACCAAAAAAAACAAGTTTTGATACAAAACTGTGGAATGAATGACAGAAACGGATAAAAAAGATGCGAAACAAATGCACTAAAATTTTTGCATCTGTGCAGTACACAAACTAATGGAAAGATGGCCAAGTAAATGAGGTAGGGAGAAAGTACATGGACAGACTTGAATTTTTAGAAGTATCCAAGGTACTGCACAAGAAGGCAGGCGCTAAGAAAGTAGGCTGAAAATAGTAAACTGAAATCATGAAGCATTTATGAATTCTGTGATTATTCATTGGTTGATAGTTAATTTTTTCGATTTTTAGTCTGCTAAAAATAAAAAAAATATTATTTTCATAATTTTTAAATAAGTATGTAAGAGCATTGATATATGCCATTGTTAGCAGATTAACAGATGCATTCAAAATACGATGTTTGTGCAGTGTAATGTTGGTAATCAGTAATAATAGTAGGTTTGGATCAATATGTCAGTCGTGAATTTACACAGCACATAGTTGCAAAGTGTCTAATGCACTCTACATGCCAAGCAGACTGGGAAAAGACATGTTTTTAAATTACGCTGGAAACTCTCGATCTTGTCAGATTACAAAGAGTGTCTGGTAGCAAGTGCCATGCCATCGGGCCAGCCACAGAGAAGGCCCGACGACCACAGTTTGAATGCCAGTGACGACAGCAGATATGATTAATGCAGACAAGTACTGTATTATGTGTTTAACTGAAATTAGTCTTCAGTTTTGTACATTTGTGATAGTCGTGGGTGCCAATCCCCCGTGGCCATACCATACCAATCTCCCTTGTTTCCCGTGGTCATACTATGTCAGTCCCCCTTGTTTAAGTATAGGCTTTACATCAGGTAGAATGCATATTTTGATCAAGCCAGTTGTTTCAAAGGTGCTGACTCTCCCTTTTCCGTCTGCCCAATTCTCATTCCTTTCACAACCCATTCCGTCTCTTCACCTTCCATTTCCCCACTATGCCACCTCCCCTTCCACGCTCCCCTTTCCCTGTCCTCACACTAGTGCCCTATTCTTCCACTCTCCCATTCCATAAAGTGCAGCTGGCAAATGGCCAGTTGTCTTTGAGACTGCCAGAAAGTCTGATTTAACTGAATGTTTGACAGATGTTGACAGTGGCCATTTTACTTAATTTATAGTCTAACCAGAAACCTCGTAGTAGTGCATTGGAATAAGGAGACTTTGACATGTTATTGATCCACGACCAACATGTCTGCATAAATCTGTCTGTGTGCAAGGTCCGCAGGGATGAAATTAAAGGCACAAAGAGTGGAGAGCATGTGTAGCGCTGTGCGTCGGTCTCGTGCATTTTTATGGTCGCCCTATGGAATAGGGCAGACCATTATATTTTCATCCTGTCATTTGTTCTTCTTTTTTTTCCTCGCCTAATCTCAGCCGCCACAGATTGGATGTCTGCCATACTTCCATATGTGGTGTGGCCTGAGTGCGAATTTAAGATGCAGGTCTGAAACCTGCTGCATGCGGCTCGCCGAAAACACAGGACGCAAAAAAGTCGCCAAAAATCGCCATCTGGGCACCATCGCACAACTTTGTAGGGCTATATCTTCGCAAGTAAGGCACATATCGACAAT
>Ga0056135_10000478_pt1 | contig 10376 bp, 6 predicted proteins | sample WorMetG1aBELIZE1_FD_67481 | JGI IMG/M metagenome (GOLD analysis project Ga0056135, IMG submission 67481) | Marine gutless worms symbiont microbial communities from Max Planck institute for Marine Microbiology, Germany - Inanidrilus... ...
GGCCCATGTGCGGTATGTGACGCGCAGAAAGAGTGTCTGCGTACAAGCGGCTTCGCGGTGGCATCGAGCTGGTGGACGCTCTGCCGAGGACGGTCAGCGGCAAGATCATGCGAAGATTTCTGCGCAGCGAGCACCGGACGACCGCCAAGCTGTGAGACCGGCTGCAGCGTCGTCGTCGTCGCCCCGAGTACTGTGGAACCTCCGCCCGTGTCTACGCCAACGTTCAAACTTCGGCGGTGGTCTTAATCGCATCGCAAGCGCTGTACTAGCTATAGCAATTCCGTCTGTCACACGCCGGTATTGCGTCAAAACGACTGCACGTAGCACGGTGCAGTTTGCACTGTCAGATAGCAAAATGTGTCTTAGTTTTGTAACTAGAAATATCATCCAGGGACGACCCCTTCCCCCTGAAATCTAGGCTCAAACTGACACAGCCCCTCCAAAAAAAGCAGTGAGTTTTGACGTTTTGCCTTGTAGCGCGTCAGCAGCAACAGATAGGAAAAAGATGGTCAATTACAGTTAATAAGAAGTCGACATGGGCTTTCCAACGAGCCATCAACAAAGGTTCTACGCCCTGCTTCCTCAAAATGGGGACCAAATACCTAAGTTTGTCGTCTTTCAGACAATTTCGACAATAAAGGATGAGAAGTATGCTGCAAAGTTTTATTATATAGAAAATGTCATCGGCAAAGTTGCAGTGCAATCAATTGCCTTTCGAGTGGTATCAATATACTGGCAGGGGGTAGCTCCGTTCCCTTGATATCTGAACGCAAAGGGACCGACCCCCATTGGAAGCACGTGCGTTGCACACACTTCGCCTCATAGCACAGCAGCCGTGAGAGATATCGAAAAAAAGTTTAATTACAGCAAACATGCAGTGGAAAACGGGCTTTCCAAGTAGCCACCAATTAAAGCCCTACATCGCCTCAAGTCCCACCTGAAATTGGCGACGCGCTGTCCTGTCAGCGGATGCTGGCCTTCTTGTTATTGCTGGTATGTATTTCATGGTTCACAAGTCATCTTGCCACTGACTTACATATTTACCTTGTCGGCAAATTCAAGATATCCATGGATACATTAAGCTTTCAGTGTCAGTCAGCCATGACCTGAAGAACAATTACATCTTATCAGGAACGAATTACGGGCAACGGGAGGACCAAGCAAGTCAACACTGAATTTTATGGAGACATCATATGCATATGCACATAACATGTACATACTTGCTTGAACTTGGTTTCCAAAAGAACTTACAATGCTTAAGTTGCACAAGAGCACACCAGTTGACATTTACTCCTATTTTGTCACATTTCTAAAAAAAGTCCATTAAATCAGTCCCAAAACAGAATGAATCTGCATTCCATTCAGTATCATTAGACACACCGTTAACAAATACACCGGAATTAATCCTAATTCAGCTTAAATATAAAATAGGCTGAAAGATAGAATGACAGTAACACTAGCACGACAGTTAGCGTGCTGCTGAAGACTCATACACGTACATCAACCGACTTATTGCTGTAAAACTGGAACTACTAAAGATACGCTGAACAGACAACACACGTTTTAGCGGCCACTTTAAGGACGAAACTCTCTCAGCCCATTGCCGCCTTGATTCTTTCCTCTCCGCTCGTACCAACAGAATCTCCGGAGATAACTGACGTGGATTTTTTATTAAGTCAGATGCTGGAACAGCAGTGTGAAAGCTGTGAAGAGAACTCAATGCATTCTGTCAAGTTATTCGGCTTTCAAGCTGCAAGAATGTCAATACTGTATCTGTACTGATTCCAAACAGGGAGACGTCACCCGTTGGCCTCATCACTTCTTGATCTAACAACTGACTCCTAAGGGTTGATTGGTTGAGTAGGGTTTAACATCCCACTAAACACATTATACGTCATATCGGGGACGGGTTTTTACGGGTAAAATGACCCAATCACAAGTGACAAAGCACTGAAGGAAGTAGTAGTGCTAAGGATAGGCTTCAATCCCACCAGGTCCACCTCACCACGTTACAATACTACACATGCATGCAATATACAGTCATACAGAAAATACATACATACCGGTACACAAAAAATGAATCTAACCACAGTGAAATGGGCCCAGTGAAATAAAACCCAATCCAGAGAACTGTTAGGTCTGTTCATATGTGTGTGCATTGCACTGTGCACAATTGTTGCGCACAATATTGCACATAACAGACCTGATAATTTTCCCTCTTACCCTCCAAACAATCACCATTGCTCCGATGATGTCTATTTGAGGGAAGGGGGTATGATTCCTAAGGGAAGGTATGTTGTACCTGCCATGACTCCTAAGGGAAGGTATGTTGCCAGCATCTGACACCAGTTGTCTACTGTGAACATGATAAAACAAAATCATGATTATAAACAGTACACGTAAAACCAACAAACAGTAAACCGGTCACGGCAGATGCTACAACATGAAACCACTTAAATAGCACAAGTTTTTTTTCGAATTTTGAATGCAAAACACCAGAAAATTCTGAAATGTGCAAACGTTCTCAGGCTTGACATTGAAAACTAATACTACCAACATGTTTAGGTCTCTGTATAATTCACTAGTTCTCTCAAGCTATCCTAGGTTACGCAGTGCATCGAAAGTGAACTTCAAAAATGCAACGCTCGGGATTTGCAAATGCACCGGGGAAAGCTGCTGAGGAAAAATCCTGAAACTAAAACATCGGTAAACTTATGCACAATTTCCCTCTTGCCATCACCAAAAAAGTCTTGCAACCTTGTAACTCTTGTGTACTAACATGGCAATCTACACTGTGTTGCAGAAAAAAACGTGGCAGTCAACTTACGTCAAGAACTTTATCAAATCTTAACCGATTTTCAAAATTCATTCATTGTTAGACTCTGCGATAAATTCGCAATAAAGTGATAGCTGAAGACCCCACCACACCTTAAACGCGTTGAAACCCTACCTTGTGAAATATGTCTTCAAGAAGTCGTCATTCTCAAGAACTCAGTCAAAGTCTCTAATTGATGATACCAGATGGCAAGACAAAAACGGTCTACACCAGTTTGATAATTATCTAAGCTAAGTCAAAATCAATTTAACAACAATTAACAACAGCTGTTTCTTGTCATACTCAAGATATCTGGCGAGTTCTTCATCTTTCAGCAGGACAGTGCCCAGACACACTGAGTGCATGAGGCAATCAGCTTTCTTGCCTGTAACTTAGCCAAATGTTGACTGATCTTAACATTCTGTTACAAGCACATTCAGTAGTGTACTTGCATTAAACTTCTGTTGAAAATGCCACAATACCTCAAATATCTAGCTGGGATTTTTAGCCATCGCTTTACTGCAAATTTCTCATGAATCTAACAGCGAAAGAATTTTGAAAATTGGTTAAGATTTGATAAGGTTATTGACATAAGCTTACTGCCACGTTTTTTTTATGAAACACAGTGCAGATATTGTGAAACTGTGGCATATTTTGCAAGTAAAAAATCCAATACACACAACTGGATTTAGACGGTTTTTCATTGCCAGTAAATTGGTAGAAAAACTTTCACTGACAGTTATCATTCATGACTTTTTCTCGACTGTCACAGCCAATAAACTCAAATTTCATTCCAAAGCGTAATTTTATAGTACTACAGCTAGCACACTAAGTAAGCATTGTACCATCATATTTGCAACACACTGGTATAAGCAAATATGGAAGAGAATAACAGCCCAGAGAAAGACCAAAACAACTGCCAGAAAGCTACAAAGGTGCAAACATGTAGTGATGCTAAGCTGTGCTGAGTTATCGTGTGCTATTTGCAGCCAATATGCAACAGGCTTGTTACAGTTCTACCAAGCTTCCAGAGCTGCACTGTACAGCACAATACAATGTGGATATTGTACTATACACTGCACCACACAACAACAATGGTACTGTTGACAATACATTAATTTTAGTTACCTTTACACAGCCAAAAACACATAAAGGTAACTAATTAATTAATATCTCATTTTTACCAACCGGATGAAACTTTTCACAGAGTCGACAGAAGATGCTCAACGCCGACTACACTGTCGCTACATTCAAGCAATTGTGTATTCTAATATTTCTGCACAGTCGGCAAGAAGCGGAGAACAATGCCAAAACTTTACATCACAACAAACTAAACAAACTGTCAACGTCGACGCAACGCTGGTCGTATTAAATGCAAAGCTGGTCTTTGTTGCTCCTAATGCATAAACAGAAGAAAATAACAAAAATCCTACAGAGCAGTGCAAAAATGAGCCTCTGGGCACAGTTGAGGCACAAAACGCGTCCATTACTGCTGCCCGCAGCTTCATCAAATGCTCACCAATTTTCTGAATTGTTTCACAGTGAAAGCCAGCAGTAAATCTGTTGACTGACTGTCCCACTCCACATAAATTTGTAATCAAGTCTTTGAAGATTCTGCCATATTGTAAGCTCGTTGCTACGCCACCGTGCGAAAGATCCACCACTTTTCTGTCTCACAGAGGCTAACGGCTCAGTTTTCAGTGGCACCCCGTAGTAATTTCCCTGACGTGACACGATGTGCATGGGCCACACATGCATCACGTTTTCAACTAAAATGACAAAAGCAAGTCAACTGCTGACTGGCTGCTGTCATGTTCTCATCTGTACTAAAACGCAAATAACGTGTGCAACAAGCCGCAAATTGTTATATACATCAAAGCATCTTGCGACCAAAAACACCACTTCACAGCCCTATGACAACGAAAACGCCGGGAATTTGATAGAAACTTCAAGCAGTGACGATCAGAAGAAAACAGAGACATTATTATCAGTTGGTTGGAGTCCCTTTTCAGCACAAATACGGCTATATCAGAGACAAGACATTATTATCAGTCATAACCAAGAGCTCTGCTTTTCTGTCCATTATTTTCTAACTTCTCAAGAGAGGCTGCCTACTGTTCTGTTTAGTGTTCTGCCTCCCGACGTAAACGTTTATGGAGCTAATTATACAGCTGATATCTCAAGCATTATCTGCAATAATCATCCAAAATACCTACAAAAAACGTGTTTTTTGCTCACAGACAAGATTATATGCACAATCACCACATAACACACCATGTAGTTTACACAAGCTCTTGATAACAAATATGCCACTGCAAATGAGAAAGCAAGTGCAGGGAAAACACATGTACTCATCTGCACCACCAAAGCAAATATACACTTAAAACAATAGCACACATTCGATAAACAGCATTATATGTACAACAAATACACTCATCACAAAAAAAGACACTCCCCTGGGTTTAATTTCCGCTGAGACTTGAGTCAGCATGTAAGCGAATGGCAGCTTCAGGAAGGGAATCCTGCCAAACTGCTCCCGTTTCACAACAGCAAAGAGTACATCTGATGCTTCGAATCACCTAACAATGCTGCATTCTTCACACCCGCACATTCTCATTTGAAGAAGAGAATGCATGCGGTACAAGGTACAGTCTTTACTGCTGACTAATTTATTAAGTTAATGTTTTACGTGGTATATGACATAAAAACAGGTCATTTCAGAGACATTCTTCTCTACCAATCACTTAGCATGGTACTTATGACACTAAGCCAAACACGACAAAAGCAGACGCGTCAACAAACCGACAAATACCGTATCACAGAATAAACTTCTAAAAACTAAAGCCAGATTTGGCTGCATTGTACAACATCGGCCCTAGAAATGCATCAGGCCAATTCTTATAGCCCCAGGTCTCACACGGCCTAGTCCATTCTGTGCATCACCTGTAACAGTTACAAATGGCACCATTGTGGAGTTTGTGATTTTGGTGCTGCGATAGAAACGTCAAGACTTACTTATCATAACGGAGTTTATTACGGTGCACCACACGCAGTCACGTGGTGAGAGATGGGCACATTTACAGCCCATCGATCTGTACTGTTTACAGAATAACACTGACACGATCGCAGCTGTACAAAGTTGCAAAAATAAACCGATCAACAAATATATATATATATATATATATATAAATTCATGTACAAGCATACACGAGTCACAGTCACACAGTGATATAACGTGTTCGTAGAAATTACGAGCAATGCAGTGTCGGCATACGACAACAAGCAAGAACCGGTTTTCTGTCTTACTGTTAGAATGCACCGATGCCAACATGTGCTGATATATCTGGAAGCCGCGGACTACCACTACTGCTACTGTTTGAGTTTCTTTCTTTTAGCCAGACTTCATTTGCAGAAATGCTCGAGGCCAGGCAAGAACTGGGCAGCCACACTTGTTGGAGACGACTATAACTGTTCGGCCATACTGCCCGAGCTGATTAGGCTAAGATCACTCACGTGCCCTACGAACATCGCGTGACCTACTGACAAACTGGGGATAGCTGCAAGGATGCCCGTGCCAACCAACCCATGACCTCAAACTATGGCTGTCAAATGACTAATTTTCAATAGTGCGTTAACTGCATTCTAACGCACATTGTAAAGTACAGGGATAGAACTCTGTGTCATGAGCTGTGCATAAACCCTGAACTGACTGAGATGCAGTTTGGAATGCGGAGTCGGGCAGGTCCAGGGATCATGTACTACATGGGAATGTAGATGCCCCCACGGGACGGGGCACTTTTGCGGGTGTCTGGCATTGTAAAGCATAGGATTGTGGGGGGTTTGGCAAAAGGGTGAGCAGTGCAATCTTAACGACCTACATGCCGTATGACGTGTTTTTTGGGGGTCGCGACGACTGCACCTGCAGTAAAACTTTTAGTGGCATTAATTTTTAATCATCATTAAGTCCTTAACACGTTAATTAACGTGTTAATTTGACAGCCCTATCTCAAACATATAAACCTTGGTCAACACTCGGTGTAAAATCGTCCATTGTGGGAAAGAATCGTGGAAACAGCAATGATTCATTGCCTCGTACTATCATCTTTATCACATAATACAATACGACAAAAGCATCTTCAGCGTGTACTGAAAAGCTGGTGATAGTTCTGGCCTGATTCCTAGTCCACGAAGATAGTCATAACAATACAATGTAATAAGCACACCAACTACGGTAGAAACATGGAAGGCAGCAGCTGCAGGTCTAACTTTTGCTTTTCTCAAATTAACACATACGAAACCGACGTTTTTGATTCAAAAATCACGTAAAACTACTAAAACCAAACACACGTTTAAAAAATCAATTACAAGCATCGGTCTGAGATTGCTGATATAACCCTTCAGAGTTACTTATCGAAATAAACCCAATATGTACATAGTGACTGCTTGAAAGCCGTTTAACCGAGAACACCACTAACGTTTACATTTCATGTGATCCACGCATCACCGGGGTTACTAGGACCAGTTCACTGTCGGCAGAGACGATCGGAACGCCGTTAGTCATGTGGAAGTCGACGAGGTGTCCGACACTGTTGAACAGCTGGTCTTTGGTTCTTACCTGCACGCACATTACGAGACGTCACCTGATGTGTCTATCATATCATCATCATCACCATCATCATCGGCATTAAAATGCAGGATGCTAGTGACATGGCGCTAAAACACGGCACAAGCAGTGTACGCAAGTGGTCAAAGTAATTTGACAAAAAGGCCAGATCACCGCCGCACATGGACGGCAGTCCGTATACTTTACAATGGGATATTATTAAGACTGAGAATGACTTGCAGTAGCAGGAGCATTTATAAATACTGTAATGGCCCTATGAGCGAGACTGGCGATATCCATATCTGTCTGTATTCTTGGTCCGATGGATATGGCCGACAGGACTGATGCAGTATTCGCAAACGCTTCACCAAAAGCACGGGAGTGCATAACGTGCCCAAGGTCACTAAGTGACAATGCATGACCAGGAACTGAAGGTGGGATGGGGGAAGGTTTATGTTTGTGTGTATAAGCGTTCAACTTTGTCACTCTGCCACTAGGGGGCGCCACCAGAGAATGCTGAATTTAAAAATACAGTCAAAGTTGTCCCTTGCCCCCTCAGTAATGACATATGTGAAATCTGGAAGGAACAGCATACCGTGGGTTTACTCTTGCAAGCCAAATCTGGCACTGATCCTCCTACGCATTTGCTGAACAACAAACCACTATGGCAGTTTATGTCCAACCACTCCACGTTGGGCCCAGCAGGTTGGTTGGTTGGTTGGGGTTTAACGGCACTTTTAACACAGAATAGGTCATATCGTGCCTGTAGTTGGGCCCTGCAGCGCACCACATAAATCTGGGGAAAACCGTAGCAGGTTTTAGATTCCAGATACACTCTCTGTCGCCCAACCAACAGTGTCGAAGCACTGACATAGTATGTACCATGCTAAACTATTCTTTTACGGTTTTATGTCCCGCTCAACACAACAATGGGTCCTTTCAAAAGTGCTCTTCCCAGCTAAATACTTCACATGGTACCGAAGAAACTAAGCACATCAACAGCAGCGACGAGCAATAAACTAAAAGATATTATAACATAAAATAAAAAAGAAAACCACAACCAGGGCCGTGTCCAGTTAGCGAGCAATCAGCTAAGCAAAAATTTTCCACTTTGGGCTGTCCAGTTACTCCGAATGAAGGGAATTTACATTTTTTTGCTTAGTTGCTTAGCTAATCGCTCGCTAACTGGACACGGCCCAGGTTTGGTTAACTTGTACGACATTCAGCCTGCTAGGAGACTGTGGCATTCTCACAGCCCGCATACAGCATGCTAAATTGTAAGTAAGTAAGAAAACCGACCTTGCCCTCTGGATCGACCAGCAACAGGTGCCGAATGCAGCCCTTATGGCGACCACTGAGCACGTACTGCCCCGGCGTCGCTGGACTTTCACGCACCAGGAAGTCTCCGTCGTGACGAAGAAGCTCCTCACACTAAAAACACGCAAGAAAGGTCAAAACAATAACTACGGCCGTCAAATTAACACGTTAATTAACTCATTAAAAAATTAATCGCGACTAAAGAAATTAACGCTACTAAAAATTTTGACGCAGATGCAATTACTGCGACCACCAAAAAGCAACTCCTTACACAAGAACGTCATATGACGTATACATCGTTAAGATCGGTTCACCCCTTTTTGCACAGCTCAACCTTTTACCCAACCCCCAAAATCCTATGCTTTAAAATGCTTTTCAATCGGCTTGACAGCCCCAAAGTGCCCCTTCCCGTGGTGGCATCTACATCCCCACATAATACTTGTTCCCTGAACCCACCCGACTTAGCATTCCAAACTGCATCTTGATCAGTTCAGCCGTATTTGCACAGCTCACCGCAGAGAGTCCCTATACTTTACAATGTGCGTTAAAATGTGATTAATGCGCGGTTAAAAAATTAACCATTTTACATCCCTACTCCTTTAGAAATAAAGCAGCCTCTTTTTTACTACAGCAATGTGGAACGCATCAGTCTGCCAGCACACTGCTATAAGAAACCTTATGTGACATGAACAAGGCCACCACAGCTTTGTAAAGAACACCGTTATGACGATTTTCACCTCACTGACATGTAGCAGTGTACGGATATCTTCACACCAGCTTTTCAATCTCCGTACCACAAGTATTAACAAGTGGTCAAAGTAGTTTGACACAAGGCCGCATCGCTGCCGCACATGGACGGTTCAATAGCTTTTGCCAGGTGGAAGCGATGTGCAGCCCCATCTAACACATGCTTCCTTGGGCCCACCCGAGTCCACTTCCCAAACGACATCTGGGTCGGTTGAGTCGTTTTTGCAGGGCTCACTAGTGTGACACACTGACAGACGAGCCACGCTATTGCGTCTGTAACAACATGCTGCATCTACGTACTTAGATTGTGATGCAGCATTATAAGGCGGTCACACGTTTGACTCCGATCCGTCATAAAAAGCAACAATGATCAAGATCCAAGACAATAATATCAGCTCACCATCACTGATTGCAAACAGAACAGTTTTCTATTTACCACTGCAAATGGCGAAACTTTCGTCAAGATGTCCATTTACTTTTCAAGTGTATTCCATGCTGCGAGTTCGACTCATTTGCCGACGAGCAATTTCTATTACATTTCGTCTTTCGTCCAGTGCAGAATATACAGTGAGCAAACTATTCCCATCAGTTCCACTAAACTGTTGACTATTTCTGACATACAAGCAATGTTGCCACATCCCTTGCTGACAAATAATCCATACCCAACCCACAGGGCCAACACTGGCACTAGGGCTGTCGAAGTAAGGAGTTAATTGAGATGAAAAAATTAATGCCACTAAAATTTTTAATGCAGGTGCAAACATCGCGATCTCCAAAAGGCAACTCCTTCTGCAAAAACACATCACGAAACACAGAGATCGCTAAATCGGTCCACCCGTTTTCGTACAGCTCACCCTTTTATGCAATCCCCAAAATCCTATGCTTTACAATGCT
>Ga0056135_10000479_pt1 | contig 10369 bp, 8 predicted proteins | sample WorMetG1aBELIZE1_FD_67481 | JGI IMG/M metagenome (GOLD analysis project Ga0056135, IMG submission 67481) | Marine gutless worms symbiont microbial communities from Max Planck institute for Marine Microbiology, Germany - Inanidrilus... ...
TTTTAATCACTGATTTAAATCATGATTAAAATCAAATGATTTTTTTGTCAAAAAAATCATGTGATTTAAATCACAGCTGCCTGTTCACTAACAGTCTCTGTTAAGGCTAAACAAACAATACTGAACACAAGCACATGCACTGTTCGAAGTTATTCCAGTATTCATTTGTTTTATTCACTGATTATGAGTCTGAGAGAACACTTGATACACAGTACTGAGTAGCACCTCGCTAAAAATACTGTTCAAAAAGAGTTTCTTAGTAAGCTCAGTTGTTTTAGTTTTTCTATGTAACAAGTAAGTAAACAAGTTAGCAACAGTCGGTGTTATCTTTCTGTATCTAGGGTAGTATTGGCGTTTATTGTTATAAGCTTTCACAACCACTATATGAATCATTTACTTACTTACTTATTTACAGGTCTGTGACTCCTATCTTCTAATATACTTTCTTAATTCTCTGTCTTCAGTTACATTTTTAAATCCTACATAATCCTTGTCATTTATTACATCATCATATAGCATTTGTACTATCTGTCGTTCCCTTGTATTACTTGCTTGTACAAAAAAAATAAAAAAAATCTGATTTAAATTTTAAAAAATCCGATTTAAATAAAAAAAAATCTGATTAAAAAAATTTTTTTTTAAATCATGATTTTTTCCAACCCTGCAGGGCGACCATCACATTGGGCATCGGCCCACATTCTAGTTTCCTGTATTCTTTGCTGATACACTAAATGGTAACCCTTTCACACAGGACGTAAAATGCATTTTTAGTACCGATGGAGAACACCTAGTATAACTAGTTACCTGAACAACAAACCGCTGGTCAATGTGCTTCTTGGCAAAATTTGGTTGAAAGTCTGGCAAATCCAGGAAGCGCAGGAACACTTCGTAAACAAGCTGCATCATCACAGCATTTCACACACGCACACAGTTTTACACACAAACTGAACAGAAACCTGTTACAGCTTCATACAGCTTCTTACAGCTATTATACTGTAAAACTTGGTTATCACGAACTTTTGGGGACCGGTGTAAAAGGTTTGTTATATCCGAAGTCCATTATATCCAAACTAGGTTATGATGGCTCGCCGGGCAGTTGCTCAAAAATATTCACCCAATGATGTTAGCATCGTTTTTGTTCAAGAACCAAAAAAAACATTAAGTGGCCACATGGAAAAACCTACGGAATGACCGACTGTATGGCAACGCACATTGATCAACCAAGAAGAAAGACGTCGCTATAAAACGCCTGCGCACACAATTAATGTTCGGTCACTGACAGCATCAGTTCGTGAGTTACAAGTGGTTGACATTACACCAGTCTTATATTTATTGATCGCGAAGTCAAGGTTAGTGAGGAGTATTAATCGTAACATGATGCTGTTAAAACAGTTCCTGCCTGCCATACGTCAGATCTCAAGCGAGTTCGTCATCTTTCAACTGGAGAGTGGCCCAGCACACATGGGGCTTGAGGCAATCAACTTTCACCCATAACTTTGCCAAATGTTGAGTGATTTATTTTACAAATGCTTTCAAAACAGACTCAGCAGTGAATGTGTAATAAAGTTATGGGCAAATGTCCCACTACAGCTAGATCACGTTGCTATAGTATGTTGCGATGCATCGTTAATCATAATACATGTTTCACGTTGTTTGTTTCTCTGACATTCATATTTCACAAGATAGTGACATAGTGTAGCAACGCTTTTGACGTGTGGTGGGATATTTATACATTGCTTTCCTAGAAATTTATTCTGCTAAGTCTGCCAGTGAAAGAATTTTGAAAATCGGTCAGCATTTGCAAAAGTTAGGGGCAAAATAGCGTGGCACCTTTCTTCCGGACACCGTGTATATTGTGAAACTTGGTCCAACCAGGAGTAACTGCAGTCCTGAGAAGAAGCCAGTTAAACAAAACTGAGTGTGTGTGATTGTCTGTATAATACGACTTGGCAGACTGCTGGTTAACCCCCGACACACGACCCAACATGACGGGCCATCGTGATGGCCGTCAACAGATGATATTTTTGGCAGCTGTCTCAATGGCCGTCACGACGGCCGTCAAGACGGGTTGTGTGACAGCGCAACCGTCAGCTCTTTAAAAATTGCCAAAAAAGCATTGTTCTGCAATGCTTTTTAGGCTGACAGACCGTCAAGACAGGTCGTATGACAGGGGATGCCGTCACGACAGCCGTCAAAAAGGGCGTGGTTTTTTTCTACAGTGGCTTATTTACTTATTTATTACACTGTTGATACCTGTTTTCACCACTGTGTTTTCACATCACTTCCGTTTTGCCATTGCGTCATGCTTCTGAGACGGACAAAAAATGGAATGACATGCAGAGTCAGAGAATCTGACTTTTTGCACGCGTCCCAGACGCGGTACTTCGGGCAGACAAAGAACGAGTGTCCACATTAATCAGTTTATACCAGCATTATGACTGTTTATGGGACTGTCGAAGCAAAAACTACAAAAACATAAACAAGAAAAAAGCTGCTAAAGTCAACAAGGACGTAATAATCAATAATATGATGTAATAATCAATATTCTTGGCACTGACGGCAGTCTCTTGACGGCCGTCAAGGTGGCTGCCAAAAGACAACGCCCGACGGGCCGTCGTGAAGGGTCATATGTCAGGGGCTTTAGTTCAGTGCATTGGGCCAACATGACTCGTAGAATGCATAATACCACCTACAGAGAGATGTGGCCACGTTGGCTCCATTGTTGGCTCATCCTCATCAGGATCAAAGTAAATGACCAAGATTGGAGGCAATGGTCGGATAACGTTGGTCGTAACCTGTGTCATCACAGTCATAACGTTGTATGCCAAACAGAACCTTACATTATAAGCAGTTACATCATTACAAATCTGGCAAGATATGTAGAAACGTCAACTTGCAACTAATGCAATAACCTAAATGCTGCCGTATTACACCTAGAATGATTAATGGTGCACTGTTACCAAAATAACATATTCGCTTGGGTTGTCTAAAAGGCCACAGTTAGGTGCCGATGTCCAAATATATCCTGCTGGTGATGCAATCTCTCTGTGGTGTCACTTTTATCTTCTGAGCAAAAGCCACCAAATTACACAGATGAAACTCGCAGAGTACAGCCCATAAACAATGAAGATTTCGCATAAATTGCTCAAGGGATATGCATACATCTCTGCAGGCGGGTGTAATATCTTCAAGTAATAAGCTTAATTTTTAGGTCACATCACAGTACTGCATATGTAGATGTGACCTACTGTTACAGAGTAGCACGATCTGTCTCTCTGTCGGTCAGTCTGTCTGTCATAGTAGTGAGCCCTGCAAAAACGGCTGAACCGATCAAGATGCCATTTGGGTTGAGGACTCAGGTGGACCAAAGGAATCATGTATTAGATGGGGCTCCAGATCCCCCATGAGAAGGGGTAATTTTGAGGGGCAAAGAGGCGGCCCGTTGTAAAATATAGGGATACTCTGCGGTGAGCTGTGCAAAAATGGCTGAACCAACTGAGATGCCATTTGGGTTGTGGGCTCGGATGGGCCCAAGGAATCATTTGTTAGATGGTACCCAGATCCTCCCATTGAAGGGGCAATTTTAAGGGGGAAAGGGCGGCCCATTGTAAAGCATAGGGAAGATCTGCCGTGAGCTGTGCAAAAACGGTTGAACCGATCGAGATGCCATTTTGGATTGGGTCTCAGATGGGCCCAAGGAAACCTGTATTAGGTAGGGTGCACACTGGCGCCACCTGTTGAATACCATTAAACCATCCATATGCGGCAGCGATGCGGCCTTATGTCAAATTACTTTGACCACTTGCAAGGTATTATTAATGTTTAACAGCAATATGTCATTAAAAAACCATTCCACTACTAATGGTCACCAGTTTTACTGCTTAACTTTTAAATAATGGAGCACGCATTTAGAAAACTTTGCTATTTGAGTTGCCACAAACCACACACAAAACAAGGTAATCATAGATTCCACTTAGCCCGCGCAGTGCACTCCCGTCACCCCCTTCCCGCTGATAGGTGATGCGGCCTATCATCAACATGCCGGAGGACAGAGCTACAGACATGCAACATGCACAAAAAATTTGGTAAAGACTGCGTGTGTGATTCTGGAGATATCCTCGCGGACAGACAGACAGACACAAAAACAGAGATACCTGCTCATCACAATACTTCACAACTGCTCCCATGGACGAAGTAACAAATAAGGAACTTCTGGAAAAAGTGGATTAACTTGATTTACATACACTATTAATACCAAAAGTATTAAATTTACTAACAAAATACAACAGGTCAAAAGTTAACACACAATGTTAGGCTACTGTACTGAGCAGAAGTTTCAAGTTAACAACAGGTGGCAGAAACGGGTATAAATCCACACAGAAACCCTACCAACCATACGCATGAATTCCGTGTACAGTTCCTCGCTGTTCATAATGCCCGGCTTGCTGATAAACTCAACAAGCTCCACCAAGCACAGCCTCTTCACTTCTTTGCTTCGGACCTCAGAGAGTGGGTCATCAAAGTCAAACATCGTGCAGCACTGCTTGAATTTGCGCACCAGCAGAGAAGGCAACTCATTTGCTGATGCATCTAAAGCAATGAAAAAATAGTTACAATAGTCAAAGTGTAGAAGAGGAAGTGCCAATACCATCATGGCAAGAGCGGAAGTGCAACCTATACCGGTAATGGGAGTCTGGGGCCATATCCTCAGTGGTGGCCAGGGGAAGCCCTGGTTAAGGGGGGCAGGGGCTAAGTTCCCTGAAGCTGGAATACCGTACCAGTATATTTAACAAACAAGTATGAATTTTTGCACTAAAATTAAATATACTTTGAAGTGCCAGTACACCTTTTGCAATTGTTCAGACATGCCAGTGCACCATACTGGATCATACTGGCTCACTTCAAGCCCTGCTGTTACCATGGCAACAACAGCAGCTGCAGGCTGCAGGGACAACTCAAGTGGTCAAAGTAATTTGACATAAGGCAACATCTCTCCACACACGGACGGTTCAATCAATCGTATTCACCAGGTGGCGCAAATATACACCCGCATCTAGTATACCCAATCGGCATCCGCACTGTACCGGTGCTGTCCCCTGCTGAGTCGATTTGAGTATATCGACCACCTTACGTGTCCAGGCACGTCCTTGACTGGCCCCTCAAACTTGCGCCTTGGAGAAGGGGATCTGGAACACACCTAATACACGGTTCCTTGCCACCCCCGCCCCTACCTCCCCAAAGTTAACATCCCAAACAGCATCACGATCAGTTAAGCTACTTCTGCAGAGCTCACCGCATGACAAACAGACCAACAGACCACGCTACTCCGTCTGTAGCGAAGGGCCAATCTACCTAGTGCTGTTCATCTCTGATATAGCCATATTTGTGCTGAAAAGGGACGCTAAACTCCAACTAACTAACTAACCTAGTGCTGCAATGTGACCTATTAAAGCAACTGTACCAAGCAGCTTCACAGTTGATTCAACACTAAATATTCAGTTACTACTTGGTGCGTTCACTGATGCATATACGACATGAATCCTTATCCATTTCTCTGTACTTTTTGTTATGCACAGAAACAAAATATGTGCAATTTCTAAGTAATGAAGTTTTTCATCGTACGTTTTTCTGCACACTTAATTCACATGATGTTGGAGTCACAGCCAAGTCACTGTGTAATAGTGGAAGATGCACAAATGTCATGTTTATACGTCCAACAACAGTAAAAGTGACTAAATGCTATGACTTTTACCAGTGTATCACAATATGATGCTTCCCAAGAACGTGTTCATGTCAAATTTGCAAAATGTGAGGGTGAACCAATAAAACTGCCAACTGGTTGCTAAATTTATTTTTTTTTTGAAAAACTGCACTTTCGTGATGATTTTACACCAAAATTCAATCGCACATTCTGCAAGCTTGAATACCATACATACCTGGAAAGTGCTGAAAGATCACATACTAACCAAAAGAAGTGCTCAGCAGTAGCTAAGATGGGTGACCGTTTGGTCACAATAGACGGGGCCAAAAACTGGGGGGCCTGCGCCCTTTTTTGGGGGGTGGGTCCCCATCTACCACAATGTGGCCTGGGCCGAGGCCTACCTCCATACCAAGTGGCATCTTGATCCATTCAGCCATCTGGCCACAATAGACATGGGCCAAAAAATGAAGGACTGTGCCCTTTTTGGGGAGGGAGCTGAGTCCCTGACTAACAAAATGTCGCTTGGGCCAAGGCCTACCTTCCTACCAAGTGGCATCTCGATCCATCCAGCCATTTGGCCACAACAGATATGGGCAGAAAATTGGGGGCTGTGCCCCTTTGAGGGAGAGGAGCTGGGTCCCCATCTAACATAATGTGGCCAGGGCTGAGGCCTACCTGCATGCCAAGTTTCACCTTGATCCATCCAACCGTTTGGCCACAATACACCAACGTTACAGACAGACAGACAGAACATACAACAGAATGATAGCATAGGGCAAACAGTTTTATAAATGGTCGCCCAAAAACTACAGTGTTCACTTTTACTCTCTGAGTGCAAATGAACACATCAAAAACTAGCCTTGGTCCTTGGACATAAGCAGCATGCTGTTACTTCTCAGTGCTGGCAGATATCACTACCCAGTCAAGATGACAAACTAGAATGTTGGCAATTAATCTGTCAACTCATAACTGATGGCTGCTCGACCTTGTGAACCGTATTTCCTCGAATACATGCCGGGCCTTAAATACAAGCAGTCCCTCGAATACAGGCCGGGGGTCTGACATAGTTGTACTAATAGAGGCTGGACCTTGAACACAAGCTGGGTCTCAAATATAAGCCAGGGCTCGTGGTTTACATACTGATCGAGTCTGACAGGTCTGCACTGTCTGCGCGTCATTAATATGCGTCATGAAGCTATCAATAGTTTGACTTCCTCACTTCAGATCACCGATCTGAACCTATCATTAAACTTTTAACAAACGTGCTTATTGTCTCTGCAAAATAACATAATGTTACCATCAGTTAATCGTACTGTGGATGTAGGTACTAATACAAGCCGGGCCTTGAATACAGGCCGGGCCTCGAATACAGGCTGGGGGTCTGACGTAATTGTACTAGAAGAGGCCAGGGGCTTCTATTCAAGGAAATATGGTACTATGAACCATGGCAACTCCAATAATGAAGGTCATACAGCAAGATGAACGTTCACAACTACTGTTCTGACTTGCGACACACTTTCAAATGTCACTAAATTATTGGTGCTCAATCATATGTGCCTTCACTAACTCCTGCCTGTCACTGGCCAAATATGAAGTGGACATCCATGATGAAGGAACACAGAGAGGGCGGCAAACAACAAAGTCTGCAATAAATCTGTGGCAACAGAAAAAGTTTACGGAGTGCATCTTCTTAAAAACAGGCATAGAATTCAGAATGTGTTACGTTTCTATCTGAAGCAAACTGGACTTCACCTCAATTCCTAGCCATAAAAAATCACTGCTGCCTTTCTCAATATCACCAGCTGTCAGCTGTTGTAGTGCACCTAGAGTTGCTTAACCACTGTTAGTTGGAGTTTAACGTCCCTTTTCAGCACAAATATGGCTATATCAGAGACGAGCTGAACCACTGTGAAGTCCTCTTTAGTGCTAGATCATTATGAATATATGCAAAATGTAGCTCTTTGTACATCTCGTGCCGGCAGCAATTAACAACAATGTAAGTAGTCTGCACAGCTACAAAGCAAAATTCACCTTTCAGCAGAGGAAGAGCCTTCAGCTCACTTGCCTCTTTCGTACGAAAAGTTCGCGTAGAGCCTTCGCTGCCTCGCCGTCGCTTCAGAGTCAGTGAGTTATACGGATCGATCTTGTCGACGATTTTCGGCAAGTTGCTATGGCTCATGGCGGCGGTCACAACGGGCACTCACAGATTCACAACGATGAACAATTGCCATGCACACTACAACAACAATAACTCTCGGTTCTTGTTTCAAGCAACTGACTACTCAGTTACTCGGTCTGCACAGCCCTACTCCTACTATTCTGGCTGGCTGGTCTTATACACAAGACCATCCTGCAGCACAACTCAAATGGCTATTTGCAGGACAATCCTGAGAACCAGCACAGGGCTAGCTATTAGACCCACAAAGGCATCAAATGCCATCGACACCACCAGCAAGCCTCAGTTATTAACTTCACTGGCAATGCTATAATACAAGATTAGTCCCGTGTGGGACTGATGGTCGACTCCTCTTGAGTGGCTTTAAAGCAGTCGTGACCTTAACCTTGACCTTGTATCGGGTCACACGGCATACTGTCGTGCATTAGTCATCAACCTCTATCTACATACCAAAGGTCACTGAAATCTGAAACCTTTTTTGTGGACGCACTAACCGCAGGGACCGCACCAAGTTCAAGGTCACGTGACACAAAAACTAGGACAAATATAAAAAATCCGGACTGTTCAAATTTAGATATTGTGCTGTAGTTTAAGAATCAGTGGTCACTTGCCAGCTGCCACTGTAAATGGCGGAGGAGATAGACCTAGAAGAGTGCAATTTTTGGAACTTCAGAAGCCCCGTGACCTTCACCTTGGATCGGGCCATACGGCATACCATTGTGCATCAGTCATTGACCTCTATCTACATACCAAATTTCATTGAAATTGGAAAAGTTTTTTGGTGGATGGACTAACTGCAGGGACCCCTCCAAGTTCAAGGTCACGTGACACAAAAACTAGGACAAATATAAAAAAAATCTGGCCCGACAAAATTTAGATATTGAGCTATAGTTTAAAAATTGGTGGTCATTTGCCAGCTCCCATTGTAAATGGCGGAGGAGATAGACCTTGAAAAGTGCAATTTTCGGAACTTCAGAAGCCCCGTGACCTTGACCTTGGATCGGGTCACACGGCATATCGTCGTGCATCAGTCATCGACATCTATCTACATACGAAATTTCATTGAAATCGGAAAAACTTTTTGTGGACGGACGTACGGCTTTCCACCCCTGCGGTAACCGCGCAACATTAGCTTCCATCCCCGCGAAATTCCTGCAGATTCCGTGGGATTCCCGTGATCTCCATCCCCATGCAGGTCTCTAGTGTACACCTGATTCAGACATTTAAGATTTTAACAGGAAAAGAGCGTATGAATTCCAGTACATTCTTCCGGGTGGCAGATGTTACCATTAACTTATGAGGACATTCAGTGAAGTTGTTTAAACCAGTATCTATGGAGGAAGTAAATAACTATTTGGACTCAGGATATCCAGTTGATGTTACTTATCTAGATTTTCAGAAAGCATTCAACAAGGTTCCTCATCAACGTCTGCTAATTAAATTACAAACACGCAGTATAGGAGGTAATGAAACACTTAAAATATTGAATGACTTCTGTAATATCAACAGAGGTCTGTTCTTTAATTTAGTTGATGGTAGTCGTATAGGCCAAGAAAAGAAACTATTCAAAAGGTTTCATCTGAATATTAGAAAAAATTTTTCAGTAACAGGATGCTTTATAATTGGAAATCACTATCTGCAAAGTGTGTTAACAGCTGAACTGTTAATACGTTTAAAGAAGTATTTTCCATTCAGTGGGAGCCGAAATCCAGTTCTCATCGATAATTTGTGTGATATTGTAGAAAGTAGGCAAAATAGGCTTGCTCTGTCAATGTCTTTAACTGTGGTGGCTTCAGTGAATTTGGTGAATGATGAACAACAATTAGACAAAATTTGTCTACACATCGTGAATGAGTGGAACAAACTGCCACGAGTGGTCACTGAAGTGACATCGGTCAATGCTTTCAAGAATGGACTAGATCGACACTGGAAAGATATGGGCGTCTACAGCTGACCAGCCGAACAGTCTATCAACAAGTAACAAGTAACAGCTGTTAATTTTAATTAGAGGAAAAATTAATAACCATTGGTAATACAACCCCATCGCCAGCATGACCAGGTTGTAATCGAGTCTCGCGTGTCTCGATCCTGGAACTATTTTCTGGAGCCCGGAAACAATTTTCTCAAATTCTGAGAATCGACAGCAAGAGCCAGACAATAGGCCTACAGAGTGGTTAAAAGTCCCGCTGTCACTACATGCTTCTTATCGATCGTTATGTTTGATTTGCTGCTGCAGTCCACATACCAGAGCGCATATGAAGATTAGTGTGCAACTGCAGAGCGGTGTAAATGTTAGCAGCTTCAGCCGGCCTATACAGCAGAGATGAAGCATCACTGTTTACAATAGCATTAGCGCCGCCGGCACAAAGTCCTGCGACCACACGTGCAGCAGCGGCTGTCCGGGTCATCGCCGGCCGCCGACGAGTCGTGGGAGTTGGAGCCAGACGGCGTTCCAACGCACGACAGCAGTCGATATGCCTTCATCGCGAGAC
>Ga0056135_10000480_pt1 | contig 10345 bp, 7 predicted proteins | sample WorMetG1aBELIZE1_FD_67481 | JGI IMG/M metagenome (GOLD analysis project Ga0056135, IMG submission 67481) | Marine gutless worms symbiont microbial communities from Max Planck institute for Marine Microbiology, Germany - Inanidrilus... ...
TCAAGGTCAAGGTCACGGAGCATTTGAACTTCCGACAATTGCCCATAACTGCACATTTCTAGGTCTATCTTCTCCGCCATTTCGGCGTGGAGCTCAAAACTGATGGTTGGTGGCCATAGTGTGGGACCTGGACTACAACTTGTCGGAGCCCGATTTTTGAATTTCCATCTAGGAAAGCTATCATGAGAGTTCAAACTTCGTCCGATATCGATATTTGATGACATTCAAATGGCCATATTTCGGTACTGCATAATGCTACAGTCACGCGGTTGGGCCTGCAGGTAGTCCTACATGTACTGTGTATGCTGATGTGACCTTGACCCTATCCAAGGTCAAGGTCAAGGTCACGGGGCTTTTGAACTTTCGACAACTAGCGAAGCCGTGCATGCTGGCGGCGATGACTGCAGCCCCCTTGCGGGGCTTTCTGGTTAGAGACGTCCCCTTTAATTGAGTTCTGAAATGAAATGACTTTAAGTTAGTAGTAAACTTTTGTCACTAATTAGTAATTACTTGACCCGGCGTCTCTCTTTGCATCCATCTTATGGCGCTGCGAAACTTTCCCGGCGTCCCGGCATATTTTAGTCAACCCCCTTGGGTGTGACGCATGTTAACAATGATCACAATGAGCCGTAACTGACTTTGTACTAGCCACAGAGCATCATCTTATCCTGCTGATGAGAGGAGGCTGAATTGGCTGGTTGCCATTTATTACTGTTTGTAGAGTTGATATCTGTGGTTGATGTTTGCAGACTGATGTTGATGGCTCTGGTGTTATTAACATTTCCGAACTCGGTGATGCATTGGCTGTAGTTGGCCTGAAATTGCCAGCGTATGAAGTTCGAGACCTCATCAGACGTTGTGACAGCAAGATCAAAGATGATTGCCTCGACTTCGAAGAGTTTAAAGTGGTAATTGGCTACTGATTTGTGTCCTTTTTATTGAAAATTGAGTTAGTGTAAGTTCTTTTGCAGTATTAGATTAATTTTCCAGCACATTAATGTGCTCGTGATAGGCACTTGCATCATGACTGTAATCTTCTGATATTTAATATGCTGCTTCATTTAAAGATACTTATCATTGCAGTTGGTGAGTAGGATTTTTTGCTCGATACTGTTTGGAGTATTTGTTGCAATTTAGCGTTTCAAAGTCGCATGATTTGAACTTGGTATTGATTGCTCAGCAGTAATTTGAACTGTTTAAGTCGTCTGTTTGGTGAACTGTGGAGAGTGAAACTTTAAGTTGTACATGTGTTTGCTGTGCCAGCTGTATGCTCTGCTGAAAGACCAGCATGATTTCGGCAGCAGGTTTAAGAAAGTGGTGACGACAAAGACGGGTCTAGACAACTATGCAGGAATGTCAGCTCTGTCAGCCGAAGGCACTACACATACAGTCCGGAAAGAAGAGCAGGTGGCTTTCTCAAACTGGATCAACAGGTGCAAACAAGTTCAGCTTTAATGTGATTTGTCAGCTATGGAAAGAAGACGGTTCAAGAATAATGCATTTCCGCATATTCGTTTCTGATTAATTAATTGTTTTGCAAGTAAGATATCGGTCTTTTTGTGTTAAACAACTGAAACTGAACATTGGCTTTTGTTGTTGCATCTTTAAAAATGCACTTTTAGCAGAAGCTGCCGAAATTTGTTCTTCATCAATACCGTAGCCCAGTGATTGGCTGAAAAGACATCTGTGAGGTCCTGTCATATATTAAAGACTAGGTGAAGGTTATGTGTTGAGCAGGTGTTGTATTTTTGTCTCGCTGCAGTTTTCATTAGTTGGAACTTTTTTTCGTTCTTTACTCTGTAAGCAAGCTGTGCTGAAAGTGCATTAAACACTAATGAACCATAACTTTCTGCAGTGCTGGTTGGGAGCAAATGTCATTCGTCTGCATAGTGTTGAGCATTTTTGACAAGTCTGTGAGTATGAATTATGCTGCCAATATTTTGTCAGGAATTTGTCTGACGATCCTGATTGTGTGAAATATTTGCCACTGAGTCCAGAAACAAGAGACCTCTATGTACGGTGCAACGATGGTGTAATTTTCTGGTAAGCAGTATGTTTGTGGAGAGTATTAACTTAATTGTACCTGTTTTATACTCTGTATCTTGATGGTTAAGCTTGCAAAATACAGAGTGCTTATTTTCTTTTTGTCATCTAGCTTCTGAGCTGTTAGTTTCAGCCCTAGCTAAACAATTGTTTAAAAACATAGCTCCACAAAGACATTTAATTGAGTTAAACCATAGGCTAATTCTTGTGTAGCCTTGTAATTGAAATTAGTATCTGTAACTAATTATGATGTAATACCGTTAGTTAGTGCTAGGTACAGCTGGCTGCAGTGTCAGTGACTGACAAGCAGTCATTTGATGCCGTGTTGTTTCAGTAAGCTGGTGAACCTGTCACAGCCTGGGACAATTGATGAACGCGCTGTCAACAAAGGCAGGTTGAGTGTCTACCACATGCATGAGAACCTGACCCTGGCACTGACCTCGTCACAGGCCATTGGCTGCAATATTGTCAACATTGGTCCGGAGGATTTGCAGGCAGGAAAACCGCATCTTGTGCTTGGTCTTCTTTGGCAAATCATCCGAGTAAGGCTTACATGTTTGTCGTTGATGTACAGGGTTGTACATTTGGTACTGGCAGTAACTAACCAGTGTATTTTTGGCATATTCTCGTTATAGCTTAATTTATGTCGGTTGTACAGAGAATTTTGATCACTAGTAGAACAGAGAAACGAGTTTACATTAACGTAATAATATGCAGTATTAAGAAGGATTGAAAAACCTGACCAAAATTCACAATTAATGCTGGATTGATGTAAAATTTGGCACATCTACAGAAAATTATTTGATGTTTATGATGTAAAATATTACAGCAATAAACGTCAAATTGGTTGTCATTAAGGATAGTTTAGGGCATCTGTTTTTATAGACATGGTTTAACATGGCTACGGCAGTTGTAGCTAACTAGATGTAGCTATCAAGATATATGCTCTTGTATTGTCACAGGTACATAACTGAGTCCATTATTTATTGGTGTAATAGTGTTTTAGTATATTTTTGGTATATTTACTATTTTTTTGTAATTTTTGCTAGTCAGTGTTATGTTGTCTGTCACAAGTCAATGTTCTACTACACCAAAATTTCTAAATGTAGGACCACACAAACAAGGCCACACAATGGCCAGCGCCTAGTGACTCTTTCGACTTATAGGCGCTATACAAATAACTGTATCTATCTATCTATCTATCTTTCTATCTAGTTTTCTTATGTCAAAGATCTTGATGAAATTTGAATGAGATCACCCCTAATGGGGGATCACCCCTAACGGGGACACCAAATACAGGTGGGGGAGGTTGTTCGTTTGTTCTCTGTGGGCAGGAGCCCCGCCTACTCTGGGCTCCAGCGCGTAGGCCATCAATAGGCCCAGTGCGCATGCCCATGGAGAACGGAAGGGAATTGGTTGGTGTATGCGGTGTGTGGCACTGTGTGCGCGACGTGCGGGAGAGGTAGGCTAAGTAGGCATGTGCGTAGCTTGTCAGGAATTCACTATAGTACCCCGTCAAGGCGTGGCTTACTGTCTGACTAGCCTGGCTGGAACTTTGCAGCGACAACCCACCAGCACTTGTTCAGTGCTGGCCCCGGCGGACGCTTGTGCAGCATTGCCAGAGGCCAGTCACGTCTATCAACTTGGGCCACGCCGGCGCTAGCTGACATTCATGACGCTACGAATCATGATGCCAGCGACAGTCACAGATTTTAGAATACACCGTCGAACCTTCTATTACCTGCCCGGGATTACCTCCCTGATCATCACGTGCATAGGAATTATTATGAAATAAGACTTTAGTAGGCGGACGCGCCTTACCGGACCGAAGCCAGGATTGAACCTCCTAACAATGGGAGCCGCGCACGTCACGCTCTACTGCACGTGGCGTCCGAGTGTCTTACTCACTGGACCACATGGGCAGGTCTGGTGGGGTAGGTCAAAGTCAGAGATTTTCAACCAATATTTTGCTGTATCTCAGAAACAGTGCAAGACCGGGACATAGTTACTGTAGAAGGCTAGTGGTAACTCATATACGCTCTATCAAATGATGCTATTTCAAATGACCTTGAATGACGCCTAACACCTCAAACCACCCAATTTTCTACTGTTATGTCGCCTTTTCTATCTTTATAATGGGTGGAGATAGAGACTTCAAATTTGGTGCCTAGGCTGATGACCATAGAGAATCATGGTTGGTTGACAACAAGCCAATAAAAAACTTGTGTCAGTTTTCCACAGAGATTCTGTCCTTGAACAAATGGAGGAAGAAACGTTGAGGGAACTGGCAAACCCAGGATTTCATGGAAAGCAGCCGGTGATGAATGATGATGGTGATGGTGAGTTGTAGATTGGACTGCTGTCCGACATCAACCTTCACAATCACCCAGACCTGGCCGTGCTGCTGTCGGCAAGCGAGTCGCTCGATACACTGATGAAGCTGACTCCTGAAGAGATCCTGATCCGCTGGGTCAACATGCATCTGTCGCGGTCACCGTGCCAACGGCAGGTGTCCAACTTCACGACTGACATCAAGGATTCCGTCGTCTATATTCACCTGCTGAATCAGATCGCTCCGAAGGACGCTGGTGTCAGCACACAGGCGGAGAGTGTATGTTGCTCAGTGTTGTTAAATTGCCTGCAGTAACTTTGTGTGACTTCCCCCCCATGAGATGGGGGATGGTGGAGGTGGGCACTAGTTAGTCCGGATGTAGTGGCGCTCAGCCGGATGGTCGGTGTCTCTGCTTCTGTTAATCTTCCCTTGCACCATAAAGTCCAGAAGTTCTTTTCTGGCACCGGCTCACCTGGGTGGTACCGAAAAAGGGCTGTAAAACGGTTGGGGTGTGGTGGTGGTAACTTTGTGTGACTTTGCCATTTGTCATGTTTGTTAGTCGGTTTCTGACTAAAGTCCACTTTTGGATAAACGTGTGCGTGGCAGGTGAAACTGTGTGATCGCTTGTTGACACGTGTCAACGTGAGTGGTTTGTGGTGAGTCAGACTCAGTAAGGTGTTGTGGACTCAATGTCGTGCTGCTGTGTGATGTCTGAAGGTTGTGGATGAGCTGGAAAGAGCTGATCGCATGTTGGATGAAGCTGATAAGATTGGATGTCGTAGCTTTGTTTCGGCAGCGGATGTTGTCAACGGCAACTACAAACTGAACTTGGCGTTTGTTGCCAACTTGTTCAACATGCACCCGGGTTTTGAGCAGCACGTCGACGGCGTCGAGCTCGACTTCTCGGCTTTACCGGAAGAAACGCGTGAAGAGCGAAGTGAGTGCAGTTTGACAGGTTCAATGAACAACAGCACATTTGACACAACTCTACCTACAGACAGAGAGATCAAAGACTCCTTCAGTCTATCTCTGTTGTGATTACTGAAACACACAGAGCCTTAGAGTTGATGTAGCTTCTACAGAATTAGGCACTTTCAAAATGAAACCAAATATTAGATAGCGCCACGGAAGTCTTTTTGACATTCTGGCGCTTTACAAATCGGATTATTATTATTATTATTATTATTGTTTCAGTTCTGTCTAACTTAGCTTATGCTCCACTTGTCATCATGTCAGACAATCTATACACGTGATGTATTTAATTTGCATTTCAGTTTTGATGAAAATTCCATCTGGAATATTAGAGACAGTACTCAGAAACTCATGCAGCTCTCAGTGGCTGTGATGTGGAATCACATCCTTCGTTGGCATCCAACTTGCAGCTGTGATTGTAATGTTAATGAAGAACATACTCATTGTGTAAAAACTTCGCTAGAAATAAACTGTTGAACCAGATTATGTCATTAATAGTTATAAAATCAGTCCTATAGGGTGACACGTAGGTCGTGAATGATTTCGATTTCACATTTAAGCCTGTTATTAACAGTAACCAGCAATAATTTTATATCTCCTTGTAGATATATTCAATGGAATTGTTCATATAAAATTTCATAGTTGTAGCTGTTAAACAGCATTTACAGTACTGATTTATATAACACCACCGAAAAATAACTCAACAACATACCGAAAAACGTTAACGTTAAGCGAGGTCACTATGTTGGCTCTTATAAATCAAGCAAGTAACGGACGGTTCTGATATTTTGCACACATGATTGCATTAAATTTCCCTAAACGCTGATAGCAGCTTAATAAATTTTAGTAGCTCTAACATAGTTAATTTGCCATTTAAAATCGTTCACGACCTATCATGTCACCCTATAGTTGATTGTTGCATGTAGTAAACTGTATGCGAATTATTTGGCTTGGAGTGTAGTTACACTGGAGAAACGGATTAAACGTAGTGACATCTTGCAGTGGCGCTGGAGAACCGGCTTAAACACAGTGACATCTCAGTAGTCAGTGGCTAAGTCAACAGATGATAAGGTCTGCAGGTAATTTTGAGGCCTGCGGGTAATTTTAAGGATTGCAGGTAATTTTGAGGCCTGCAGGTAACTGTTGCCTGGTTGTGGTGAGTGCTTGACATTGTGAGTTGGGCGGCCTGTAAAAACCTGGTCTAGTTCTTCTGTTGTAAGAAGTGGATGTAGGAAACGCGTGTTCACGTGGCCGGCGTGTGTCGACATGCTGCAGTGTATCGCAACTGGATGAACAGTTTGGGCGTCTCGCCGTTTGTACATCATCTCTACAGCGACCTTTCTGATGGTCTGATTATCTTCCAGCTGTATGACGTTGTGAAGCCGGGTGTGGTCGACTGGACTCGAGTCAAGAAGGAGTTTCACCGCATGCGAATGATGATGGAGAAAATTGGTCAGTTTTGCACTGCACACCGCAAACTCATCCTGGAGGATTTCTACCAAACACACAGACGCTATGCTTGACATCCAAACATCAGCTAATGTCAAAGCACTGTAGGAAGGTTGTAACATCGTATTAACAGTATTGAAAATTATAATATGTCTTCTGGCATAGTCTTGGCTGCAGAATATCTCGAGTTTATTTCTGGCTGCCATGTTTTTTCTTCAGTAGCATTGTGTTGGATTTGACCCAGTTTGATGACATACGAAGCAACTAGACCAGATTGTATTTAGACTGTATGCAGACGGTGCACGTAACACTGTTGAGGAGAACTCCGGTGCCTTCTCGCTGTATAATGGCCGTAAAACAGTCGTAGTAGAGTGGTAGTGGCAGTAGTAGTGCAGAGATTTATTCAGTTGTACTGACTTTGTGGTAGTAAGCAGCAGTTGTTACAGCCCAGCCAGTTGTCACCTGTTCTATTTGGGTTTCATTGCAGCGGACTTACACTGTCTTTAACATACAGAAATAGCAACTTGACGACTTGAGTTGTTATTCTTTGCAGCTTTAGCTTATTATGGTCGCCCTATGGAATAGGGTAGACCATTATATTTTCATCCTGTGGTTTCTTTCTATCTTCTGTCTATCTTTTTCTTTCTCGCCTAATCTCAGCGGACGCACATTACTTTCACACATGGTGTGACGTTAGTGCGAATTTAGAATGCAGGTCTGAAATGTGTGGCATGCAGCTCGCTGAAAATGCAGGACTCAAAAAAAAGTCACCAAAGATCGCCATCTGGGCACCATCGCACAATTTTGTCGGGCTATATCTTCGCAATCAAGGCACTTATCGACAATTGGAAAAAAATTGTTAAGCAGCAATATGTCCTCCAGATGTCCCACAATATGGTGAACATCGGCCCACTAACGGCTGAGATTGGTTGGTGGGTTTGGGGCACCCCAGCAAATTTCAGCGGGTTTCGTGTCTTGGCAGCATTACTGCATGGCACTCTAGTACTGGGCATCCAAACTTTGCGGCATTGAACACAGGGCGCCACCTATGTTCGGCAGGGTGACCATCACGTTGGGCATTGGCCCACATTTCTAGTTGTGTTTGTATTTCATCGAGCAGTTGTGATTTTTGAAAACATGTAATTTTACCTGTTGTGCTGTGGATTGTAGAGAACTGCAACTATGCTGTTGAGCTCGGTAAGGCATGCAAGTTTTCTCTGGTTGGAATTGACGGCAAAGACTTGTACGACTGCAATGAGACGCTAACACTCGGTAACGCTCGTGCATCGACCGCGTTGATTTACTTGATACACAACTCTCTGCTGGCCGTGCAACATTTTATCTACACTGGTCCAAAAATGCCTCTCTATTATTACTTGAATAATTCAGTCAAAAATGAACCAGTTTCAATAGTTTGTGGTATGTGGAATCCTGACAATAACTTCGCACCAGAAGGTTACAGATTTGTCCACCTCACCTATAAAATGTAGCCACTGTACCTTGAAAAATTTAAAATTCATTTTCAGCAATAAGTCATCTGGAGCATTCTCAGCTGCAGCTGGACAAGTTCCGGGTTCTCAGAATGTAAAATTGTTTTTTTTCACTGATGAGAAGTTGTTGATTGTGGCGCTTCAAAGAACTCACAACATGATCTGGTATATGAGCCAGTGACAGCCAAGCGGCACATCATCAGTACCAGCTGTGCACATGTCCCGCTTTCACTAAGTCCACACAGTCTGTGTTATTATGTTGCTGGGCCTATCAACCTCATTTTTACCATGCGATGCAGTTATGCTAGCACGGTCTTGGGAGTCGTAATTCTCTCTGTCTGTCTGTCTGTCACACGCGTGCTTTGTGACTAACCAAAGAACCTACCGGCGATATTTTTATACCACATGAAACGGCAATCCTTCTAGTTTTTTCTGCCACCCAACAGTGGTTAGTGGGCGACGTCCCCTTCCACCTAAAATGGGCGATCGAAGTGACCCACCCCTTCAAAAATCGCTCACGTCGACAGATTTCCGCCTGTAATGTCACAACAGTAAGAGCTAGCGAAAAAAATTCAATTATGATGAATAGGAAGTCGTACACGGGCTTTCCAATGAGCTATAGATGAAGTGTGTACGTTACCTGTAAGTTTCCCAAAGAATGGCTCAAAAAGTGAACTTTACCTTTTTTGGAATAAAACTCAACTTCAGTTGAATGAAATCTACTACAAAGTTTCTTTGACAGAAAACTTTCAGCAGCAAAGTTGTAGTACAATCATTCCCCTATCTAACGGTTCATAGACCAGCGCGAAACGTAACCCTTTAATCTAAAATTTACCGGTTTGCGATTCAAAGTTGAGCAAGCATCGCACGGTCTCTCTGCTATAGCTGAGCTACTTGTTATTTTAACTCTGAAACATCTCTGCCTGTCAGGAGGGCGTTACATTTACTCCGGTCTGTTTGTTAGTTGCTGATTGGCTGCAAGGTGTCAGTTAGCTGCACAGTTGGATCATGAGTGATTGAGAACACACACTGTCCTTCCACGTCATTGCTCTTTCCATTCCTGGAAAACAAAGCGGCAGTTGATCTTATTACATTTGAAGGCTCCATCTATTGGCCTGTCATCAGTCATGATCATCAGCTCTGTGGGGGGGGGGAGGCTAGCAGGTGGCGCTGTTTAGGTACAACCTCAGCACAGACAGCTGTGATTGTGTAATACCGCCATCGACGTTAAGCCGTGAAGCCATTGACTCTGTGTTGTGTCTCAGTGTCATGCTGTGCTCTGTTATCTTGCATCGTTTCTTGGCTCACGTAGAAGTGTTTATTGTGTTTGGTTCTGCTAGCGTTAGTCTGGCAGCTGATGAAAGCATACACGCTGAGCATACTCACAAAGCTGGCGGGACAGGATGCTTCACATCCAGTTGTTGAAAGAGAAATTGTTGCATGGGCCAATGAGAAGGTGAGTACATTGTACGTTACAATGCTATGCTTTGCATTTATACGAGGTCATTGTGTGTGTTCTTATGAGTGCCACAGTAAGGAATTTCTCGTCAGTGAAAAAATGAACATAATTTCTTTCTCTGAGAATGTGTCCAGTTGCAGCTGCAATTGATTCCTTCAGTGCTTTGATGCTGTTGGTTGGGCGGCAGAAAGGGCGTCCAGCCTGTAAAAACTGAGTGGTGAGGTACTGGCGTGGTTATCAGGAGTCCGGTGGCAGACGAAGAAAAGATGAGGCCAGGCCACTGGTTAGGGTCAGTTCTTTGTGCTTCCAGATGTGCCACCCAGCCATCAGCTTTCACACTGATGACTGGGTGACAAAAAGGACGTCTGGCTCATAAAAATGCCTTTCCACTAATCTGCTGAGGTTCTGTTCTGGAAAAGATGGAGGCGAAGGACCCAAAGGGGAACTGCCTGATCCACCATGTTTACCTGGAAAGACCGAAAGACGGCCATTAACCAGTGGGGGATGGTGGAGGTGGGCACTGGTTAGTCCGGATGGAGTGGCGCCCAGCTGGATGGTCGGTGTGTCTGCCTCTGTTAATCTTCCCTTGCACCATAAAGT
>Ga0056135_10000481_pt1 | contig 10298 bp, 6 predicted proteins | sample WorMetG1aBELIZE1_FD_67481 | JGI IMG/M metagenome (GOLD analysis project Ga0056135, IMG submission 67481) | Marine gutless worms symbiont microbial communities from Max Planck institute for Marine Microbiology, Germany - Inanidrilus... ...
GGTTAGATGGAGACTTCTTAATCATCTTTGTCTGTGCCATTGCAGATAGATGGAATGAAATATTTTTTATAGGTTGATGCCGTTTTAGATATGAAGTCGGTTGGTGTTCCTACTGTTGCTCTTTGTGTTGATGACAGTGATCATGATGTATAATGGCATGTGCTTCATTATAGCCGTTGTCAACTAACATTTGATAACTAGTGCAACAGAACTCAACCATCTTTGGCAATCAGACATGACATGGATTAGCACAAGCATTAAGTTGCTATACTTGCAAGGTCTAGGTTTACCACAGTTCCATAATTTAACTAGAATGTGGGCCACTGCCCAACGTGAAGGCCGCCCTGCCGAATATAGGTGGAGCCCTCTGTTCAATGCCGCAAAGTTTGACTGATGCCCACTACTAGAGTGCCATGCAGTAATGCTGCCAAGACGCGAAACCCGTTGAAATTTGCAGGGGTGCCCCAAACTCACCAACAGATCTCAGCCGTTAGTAGGCCAAAGTTCACCATATTACGAGGACATGTGGAGGAGGTATCGATGTTTAACAATTTTTTCCAATTGTCGATGCATGCGAAGATACAGCCCGACAAAGTTGTGTGATGGTGCCAAAATGGCGATTTTTTTGCGTCCTGTATTTTCAACGAGCCGCGTGCAGCACATTTCAGACATGCATTCTAGATTCGCACTAAGGCCACACCATGTGTGGAAGTATGGTAGGCATCCAATCTCTGACTGCTGAGATTAGGCGACGAAAAAAAAGATAGAAGAAGATAGATAGAAGATAGAAATCACAGGGCAAAAATATAATGGCCTGCCCTATTCCATAGGGTGGCCATAATTAATACAGACCAAAATGACAGACACTTGCATAATTTAACACAGCACTGACTTATACCAGATTAGTGTTTACGTATTTCATCCCTGCCCATCAGTTAGTTTTTTGCCGCTGGATTCCGACCATATCCTGTTGCTTTGCAGTCCAGTGTGTTACCATTCAGCTATTCTGCCAATGATTATGGGGATAACAACAAGTGGAAAGTAACAGAAACATTGTACAGTTAGTTTAAGAAAACTATTGGGGTGTAGTGAGTCAGGTGGAAATTGGAAATTAGTTTAATTTAACTGTGATTCTGTTAAATACCTGAAGCATTTGCCAGTACTTTGTACTAAAGGTATGTATAAACTTTGACGTCATGGCATTATATGTTTGGTTGCCTGAACACGACAGAATTGTCTTTTCAGTTCACTGTGTGTGGCAGCAGGAAATGGTTGATTGGCAGCAGGTGCCTGGTAATGTGTCACAGTACGACATTTTGTTACCACATGGCAATGATGGTGATCGTTACCAGTTTGGAATTGCTTCGCAGTCTCATGATAATGGAAGCAGTGGTGTCACATGGACCGATTGTGTGTTCCTTGCTAATGCCAGTAAGCACGTATACTGTAGGCAGTATTTGCCTTGCACTTTGAAACTTGTGCAAATGGTGGTAGAAAATGCACAGAATATAAATATTTCCACACCAGATCTACAGATAGTAATTTTTAACAACTGCTTTGAAACCGTTATATCAGATTGATTGATTGAGTAGGGTTTAACGTCCCACTAAACACATTATAGGTCATATCGGGGACGGCGTTATATCAGAAATGCAGTGATTGGTAATGGTTTAAAATGTTCTGTCTTCCTAGCTTTCTCCATTTCAAGGGTTTACACGTACATGTGACTTTTGTACAGCAGTAACAATGATGCAGTCTACGAAATAGGGAGACGTTCAGCATCAAGAGATGAAGGTTGTATTTAATATGCCGAATAGGTTGTTGTCTTAATTAAATGCAATGTGCTTCAAGACATGCAGATATCAAGAAAAGGTGATGTTGTTTGTGGTAATCTTTTTATGATGTGACACTGTCCATATCTGTCTATGACAAGTCTGAGTTCTATCAAAGCAGCTAAATGTAGACTCATGCAATCAAGGCCACACAATAGCCTAGGGTCTCTAGTTTTGGGATGCCAAAGAAGATCTTGGCAAAATTCCAGCAGGGTCACTCCTAAGAGGTTTGCGAAATTTAGTAGTCGGGGTAGGTTAAAATCGGCAATTTTCTGCCAGTATCTGACTACATGTCAGAAATGGTTCAAGATAGAGACATAGTTACAATGGAAAGCTAACAGGAACTCGTATGCACTCTATTCAATGGTGTTATTTCCAGTGACCTTGAGTGACACTTAACTGCCCCAAATCACCACATTTTTATATTTTGCATTGTCTTTCCTCTCTGCATAACGGGTGGAGATAGAGACATCAACTTTGGTGAATAGGTTGATTATAGCAAGTCCCAATCTAGGTAATAAATTACCCCTGAAAGGGGCGTGGACAGGGTCACATGACCCATTTAAAATGTTTGGGACCCAGCCATATCTCTGGAATGGCTGAAGCTAGAGTCGTCAAATTTTGTGCACAGGCAGGCTATATCAAGGGTTAACCTTAGGATGACAACCTAGCCTCAGATGGACGTGGTCAGGGTCATGCGATCCTTTTTTTTTAATTTTGAGGCCCGATCATGTATCTGAAATGGGTGAAGCTAGGCATTTCAAATTTGGTTTGCAGATTTATGTTGACGACTACTAGCGCACGCGTGATAGATTGTCTCTGAAGAGGATGTGTTCAGGGTCACATGACCTCTTTAATTTGGGGGAAATAACTGACAATATCTCAGAAACGGTACAAGATAAAAACATATTTACAATGAAGACTAATGGGAAAGCACATACAGCCTATCAAATGACACCAATGCCAATGACATTGAGTGACCATGAAGGCCACTTCTGCCGCATGAAACCTTTTTAACTCCCATTCCCAGGCAAGTATAGCAAGTATTAACTGTAGTGTGTTTAGTGTGTTTACACAGGAATCAGAATGCATACGTGGCTTGTAACTACAACTGTCTTATTGAAACTGAAGGACTTTTCAAGGCCATAGGCAGTCACGTGCACCATAAAAGTAGTAATGTCTCGGAAACAGTACACAGTAAAGACGTTGTTAATACAGGCTGTTAATAGGAATGATATATGGTCTATCGAGTATCAGTAATTTTGATGACCTGGAGTGACCTTGACGTATTGCAAGTGTTTTCAACTGGGATTTTTTGTACAGCAGTTGACAAGATTTCAGATGACTGTGCATGTTGTACAGTCCATCTGTGACAGCTGAGCTTCTTGTCATTTGTAATAATAACTAGAATGTGGGCCAATGCCCAACGTGATGGCCGCCCTGTCGAATACAGGTGGCGCCCTCTATTCAACGCCGCAAAGTTTGGCTGATGCCCACTACTACAGTACCGTGCAATAATGCTGCCAAGACTCGAAATGCGTTGAAATTAGCTGGGGTGCCCAAAACTACCGAACCGATCTCAGCCACTAGTGGCCGAACTTCACCATATTGTGGGAACATGTGGAGGAGATATTGCTGCTTAACAAGTTTTTTTCCAATTGTCGATATGTGCCTTAGTTGCGGAGATATACCAGACTAAGTTGTGCAATGGTGCCCAGATGGCGACTTTTTGTGTCCTTAATTTTCAGCGAGCCACGTGCAGCTAGTTTCAGACCTGCATCTTAAATTCGCACTAAGGCCACACCATGTGTGGAAGTATGGCAGACATCCAATCTGCAATGGCTGAGATTAGGCGAGGAAAAAAAGATAGAAGAAGAAGATAGAAGAAACCACAGGGCAAAAATATGGCCTGCCCTATTACATAAGGTGACCGTAATAATAATTTATAGCACAGTGTCGTGAAGATCTCGAATTGGAGATAAGTTTTATGACTCTTTAGAGAGACAATTGTTAGATATGTGTGTATTTTGTTAATTTGTGTATACTGAACTACTCTGTGAATTATGGCCATTTTGTGTGGTTTGTCGTATCTGTAATACCAGCACAAATGTCATCAGTCACTCATGTGAATTATTGCCATTTTGTGTGCTTTGTTGTAGCTGTAATGCCAGCACAAATTGACAATGTCATCAGTCACTTATCATCAGCCTTTATTCATCTGGAACAGCAGATTTGTTCGGGAAGCACCGCTTATGTTTATGCATACAGAGTCAGCTGTTGTACAGACCACAATTGCATCGGTAAACAGCAGGCACCTGTATAAGCCAGGCTTGTTAATATCAGTATTGATAGCAATACCGATACTATATCGGCAATACTTTACAATTTTGCTGTCAATATATCCGATACTTATACACAGAAGTAAAGGAAGTGGTATTGGTGGTACTTTTTCACTGTCAGTCAACATTGCCGATACTTTTGTGTCGGAAGTGTCAAATTTGGCATCTGCTTTTTCAGTACAATCAAAATACGTTGGCTTTTAAGTGCAATAAATCGTTATATAGTCAACTGTTGACGAATTTAATAAATAATAATACCACGATAATATTTATGGTGCTGTCATCGTGGCCATAGCCATTGTGATTTGTGAGAGTTCACCCAGTTCATTTGATGAATGGAGACTGAGCGCCAAGTGGCCGCCAACCCTCAGACCAAGCCAACAGTTTTGGGCTGTAAGTCCGCCGATAAATGACTGCTACCGTCCACATCGCCATTGCCATATGTTATTATTACTCAAGCCCGAAAGCTGATACTTATTTTAGCATGCCATGCAGGGTGGAAGGCTGAGTCAACCGAGGCACTGCAGTAAGGGTGTGCAGCCCGTGCCTAAGGCTGTATATTGCAGTGGCTGTCGTGATAAACTGCCCATAGCCTATCATACCACAGCCAGGCATGCTACAGCTACTCCACTGGTACGTGCTGAGGCACATTGACGTGAACAATGTGCATAAGGTTGTTACTCGACCGCAAGACTGCTGGGAATCGAACTCACAGCCATCAAGCTGCAAGTCCAACACCCTGACTACTAGACTACCAAGCCACCAAACTTCCCAGTTACCAGTAATTACCATGCTCCTTACCATACCTACGGGGTGAGCAGCCTGCTAAGCAGGCCAGTCAGTGCTGAGGCCGTTCTAATTACCATGCCTATTACTGCTTTTAAAACTGTACTGCTGTCGAGTGGCTGTTCACATTGAGTGGTCATGTTTACTCATTCTAGCACACATTGTGGAGCCCCTGTTACCACTACTGCTACTTTCTTTCATGTTCAGACACTTAAGTAGTTTTCAAGAATGCTGCAATGGATGGCTGTACAGTTCATTTGCTTCAGTGTCGCATACAGGTTTTCTGAATGGTACTGTTATATAGCCATTATACTCTGTAAATGCATGGACTGTCTCAATGGCCTGCACGTCTGCCGTGAACGTAGGTGGAGAATTGTCATATCACGGGTTACAAGCAGCAGTTAAAAGGTGGGCCTATCAGACAGCAGTTACAGCGGAGCCGACTGCACTCAGTGCTGTGTGGGACTGGCACCATAGTTTTGCCCCAGCACAGTGTCTGCAGTAGCATCCAGTGTCTAGTGTTAGCCTGCAATGATGTGACCAGTGCAGTTCTTGCCCAAGCCACACGCTGCCTATGTGCATCATGGTCGAGGTCTAGTGCTGTGTCATTGCTCAGAGTATCCAGTTATCTGGACCGATGTTAACTGAAGGTTTATGAACTAATATCCTGTAAAGCAAACTGAGTTTTCAGTGTCATTTGCATGGGATTGGGCAGGTAATATCTGCTTAAGCAGATTATCCCATTAGGCAGTGTTTACTTGGGTACTGGCATCGGAGAACTGGTGTCAAAGGAGCCACGCCCCTTCCCTCAGTAGTCATTGGCTTATGAAGAACGGATGAAGCCAACGTGTGCTTGGTTAGGGTCAATGTTTCGAGTTTCCTTCAGTACTTTGTCCCTGTTGACTGGATGATAGGAAGGGCATCCAGCCAGTACAAAAACCTGTGACACTTATTCCCAAAAATTCTCTTCAGGAACTGGTGGACAAAGAAAACCGAGGAAGAACTGGCTAACCCAGGTTGACCTGGAAAGTGGAGGTGGTAGTAGTGATAGTATCCACTTAAGAAGGAGGTCTGTATGTACATATGACATGTTTCAGTGCAATTTCTCATTATTTTGCTTAATCATGTTGCTGCAAGACCAGTGGATTGTAATTTCAGTGATTTCTTTACTGATCTTTCACTATAAGGTCTTTCAGCTTGAAGTTGATGTATTTGCTTACTGATTTCAGAGAAAGCTTATTGTATTATTTCAGTGACAGTGGTGAACAACTCGTCAGTTAGTGTGATTCCCGTGGATGGTCTTGCATCTGGAAGTCACTATCAAGTCCACGTGGAAAGTCTGTCAGTGTCTGGTGTGGCAAACAGCAAGTCCGTGTCATTTAAGACAGAGCGTGAGAGTAATCGTCAACTAACATCAGAAATATGGATTCCATCTGTAGTGTCAATAGCAGTCATCCTAATAGCAATCCTGATAGTAGTTTTTGTAAGAAGTCGGGGGTAAGTCGTCACCAGCTACTTTGCTTGTTTTCTGTTGCTTTTGTTTAGAGCATTGTTGACTACTCAACTTAATTTGGTTACAACAACAACAACAACAACAACCTTTTTATGGCCCTTTGTTCGGGACTACCCGGGTGAGCCAGTACCAGAAGAAACACTCACCCACCCTCCATCTCGATGATCATCCAATCTTTATCAGCTTCTTCCATCTACCACGATCCATAGCATCCTCCTTGTTCAAATTACGTGCTTGGCAATCTTTTTGCACAACCTCTGTCCACGTCCTCTTTGGTTCTTGGTCTGGAGCCCTCCGCCTCATATTCCATACATTTCTTCACCCAATCAGTGTCTTCTTTTCTTCTTTTCTGGTTAGATAAGCAAAAATTATCATGTATTAATATTACTGCAGAAATACTTCAGTACGATGTACATTACTGACCAAACGAAAGTGACTCTTTTCTTTGTGATTCACCCCATATTTGAAGTAAGTAAGTAAGTGAATAAACTGTAATTTAGTTATGTACTTTGTTACATTTTAAATACTTTTTCTGATCACTAGTTATTACTTATAAATGGCAGTACTTTTACTTCCTATACTTACTACTTAGTATGTTCATTTATCAAATAATGCCACTTCCGGTTACCTTGAGTTGCCTTGAAGGTCATTACAGTTCTTGCAGAGTTTCATAAACTCAGTGTTTGAAACAGATGAGCTTAGTAAGAAGTATTTAACATTGAAGTGGAAATCGGAAGTGATCTGCCATTTTAAATGTTGTAATGAAATTGAAGAACTATCCAAGGTCACAGGCAGTGACATACATTAAACAGATGGTAATGTATTGGAAATTGTGTTTTTGGTAGAATGTTTTTTAAATTATAGTATATCATATATAGTGTACATCATTAATAAAACTGTGTACTAAAATGGAATTAGACTTTTGCATAGAGTTGTGGTGACATTGGTGATCATTGAAGGCAGAAACAGAAAAGGGGAGAGTGATTAACAGGAAATCTGTTACTGTATGTACTTTTGTAAAAGTAACAGATGAGCAACTTTTGTGGCTTTTTATAAGTACGACTTTTCTTCATAATATGGAATATTGCATGATATTCTCTGTGATAGCTGAGCTTGTTTAGTAGCAGTTTGATAATGGTGTTTGTTGTTAATACTTTACCCATGCCACTGATATTCTTGTGTTACAGGAAATTATGCCATTTTTGTCATGTAAAAGTCCATGTTCCACCACGTGTAAGATTTATGTTATTTTTAGTCTTTGTAGTCTTATGTGTTAAATGCCTGCTTAAATAACTCTTTAGTATTTGTTAGTTGTAAAAAAGTTGTAAATTTGCTTCTAACTTTGCTTGGTGAAAATGTAAGTTTTCTTTTGTTATGGCCACCCTCCGTAGCAGATGCGGACATTATATTTTGTCCTGTTTCTTCTTCTTTCTTCCGTTTTTATTCCTCGCCTAATCTCAGCGGTTGCAGATTGGATGTCTACCATACTTTGACACATGATGTGGTCCTAGTGCGAATTTAGAATGCAGGTCTGAAAAGTGCTGCACGTGGGTCGCTGGAAATGTGGGACCCAAAAAATCGCCAAAAACTGGCCATCTGTGCACCATTGCACAACTTCGTTGGGCTATGTCTTCGCAACTAAGGCATGTATCGACAATCGGAAAAAAATTTGTTAAACAGCAATATCTCTTCCACATTCCCTCACAATATGGTGACGTCCCACTAACGGCTGAGATCCATTCGGGTGTTTGGGGCACTCCAGCAAATTTCAACGGGTTTCGCGTCTTGGCACATTACTGCACGACACTCTAATAGTGGGCATCAGCCAAACTTTGCGGCATTGAACAGAGGGCGCCACCTATGTTCGGCAGGGCGGCCATCACGTTGGACATTTGCCCACATTTTAGTTTCTGTAATTGTTGGTGATGCTTGTTTTAGTCATGCAAGATAAATAGAGGTTGGTGATTGTGATGAAAAAAAGGAGTGACAACGATGCTGTTAGTTCAAGGAATGAGGCAGTTAATTCCATGCAGTGTGGTGTTGACAGTCATGATGTTGTGGGTCTTACACGAAAGCATGTGGAGTCTGTTACTGTTGTAGGCTGATGCAGTTCCGAGTGACAGTTATGACGACCATCATCATATAGATTATCGAAATTCAGTTACATACAATGCAATACATACTAGAGAGGTACAGACCAGTTTATCAGCTGTACTGCTGTAAAATGATACTTCTGATAACAGGGATGGGGTTCAAGTCACATCTTGCACTACCTCTTGCAGTTTTGTGGATGCTAATAATTGGCTTTAGTTTATTTTAGTGTTATTTTTCCTCTACTGAATAATCATAATTCTCTTTTCCGATCCTGAATACTGTTGGTTTATGTTATTTGTTCATTGTTGAATGACGGTTGTAATTAAGTGGTTAAGGTAGTTCTGTCTAGCAGTTAAGTCATCTATTTTATTCCTGTGCTTGCATGTTAAAATTTTCCTCTTGTTGATGATATACTGAGGTTTTTGATTATTATTGTATTGCTTAATTTTGGCTCCAGAAAAATGACATAATCTTTAAAAACTGATACGAGAATCACATTTGAAAATAATAAATGCATAAATGGTTAGTTATAATGGAGAACAATATAAAAGCCAAGAATTTGTGTACTCTTTGTATTCTAAGGACACACAATGCAAAACGATTGAAACAGAACGTTACTGATAAGAAATATGTTCTTGTCCGCTACGTTGGGTGGATAGATAGGGTGAGATTCTGTCTCTCAGGCATTGTCCAGCCAGTTGCAACAGCATCAAATAGACCACTACCAGTTGCGTTCTTCCACAACTTCAGTCTGAGTGTGGTGAACATTCATATGATGGACCTGCAGCTTGGACTGGCTGTGACTTTGTTATTGTCATTTCAAGAGGCACCTAGGCACCTCAAAACGTTTTTATTCAGCAAAACGCTTGTGATATTGCCACCACTGCTGATTTCTCGAAGCTGCCAAGATGCACGTAACCAAATAACTACAACTTGTCATCATTCCATTTCAGTTGATGGGATATCATGCACCAGCCATTGTCAGTGATACAGCACTTCTATGCACATCGGCAGTTGTAATAAAATTGTGTGTTGTCTGTGTGTCTGTACGCCGTGCATGTCAGCAATTGCTGTGATGCCAGCCGTACTAAGTATGAACAGAAGTGATCTGAAATGGATCCTTGTGGACGCCATACATTACAAGCAGGTATGCTGATGTGAAACGTGACAGCTCGCTTCATCCATTCTGGTACTATCTGATCCATTTCAGCACCAGACTGCTGAGACCAAACGATGTTTGAAGCAGCTGGAAAAAGTATCTTGTGTTGCAGCACTCATCTGAAGGAGATCAAACAGGGTTACTTAACATGCCAGTTAATTAGAAACCGGCAGTAATCCAAAAGCACTGGTTGCCGTGTGCAAGTGCGTGTGGGCAGGAAAACTTTGCTGCAACAAAATACTTAAGTCTTTAACTGGGGTTGCCGGCTAACACAGGTTGACACTGCATAATGGCTATGAAACGGTCGTGCATGTGTGGCAGTAACGTTAGCGTAATGTCTTGCAGTACATACTGTAAACAAGCGATGTTGGTTTGTGAAGGTGCAGAACAACGGCGTCATTCATGTGAATCCAATTTTTACACGGCAAGCATCGCAAGGTATGATCGTGTCAGAAATTGGATAAAATGCTGTCTGTGTGGTGTTCTCAGTTATATAGACTTCTTTGTGCCATTGAATGCCAGCGTGGTATACTGTAAATATGACCTTGTAGTATATGATAATCTACAGAGGCAGA
>Ga0056135_10000482_pt1 | contig 10296 bp, 9 predicted proteins | sample WorMetG1aBELIZE1_FD_67481 | JGI IMG/M metagenome (GOLD analysis project Ga0056135, IMG submission 67481) | Marine gutless worms symbiont microbial communities from Max Planck institute for Marine Microbiology, Germany - Inanidrilus... ...
GTACCACGCCACAAAGTTTGGCTGACGGCCGCTGCTGGAGTGCCGTGCAGTAACGCTGCCAATGTAGGAGAACGCAAGACTTGGACGTAACGTGCATTTTGCACCGGGCAAAATTCCCTCACGGGCAAGAGCCCCCGAAAATATATACATAGTGTAACAGTCCAGGAGACGGCCAAACGTCGTGCAAAGTTTGGTTGGCCTCCGGTAAGGGACGTCGCTGCAGCAACGAAGCCAGGACGCGAAAGCCGTTGAAATTTGCTAGGGTGCCCCAAGCTCCCGAACTGATCTCAGCTGTTAGTGGGCCGAAGTTCGCCATATTGTGGGGACATGTGGAGGAGGTATTGCTGTTTAACAAATTATTTCCGATTGTCAACACATGCCTTAGTTGCGCAGATTCAGCCCGACAAAGTTGTGTGATGGTGCCCATATGGCGATTTTTACGTCCTGTATTTCCAGCAAGCCGCGTGCGTCACATTTCAGACCTGCATTCTAAATTCGCACTAAGGCTACACCATGTGTGGAAGTATGGTATACATCCAATGTGCGACGGCTGAGATTAGGCGAGGAAAAAAAGAAGAAAAAGAAGAAAGAAGAAACCACAGGACGAAAATATAATGGCCTGCCCTATTACACACGGCGGCCATAATCAGCATAAAAATCGGCTATACGGTTTGGCCTCGGGAAGGCGATCACAAAAAATTCAAAACCACCGCACGAGAGTGTCATTTCATCCATGTGTCGGGACGCCCCGACTGGGGCGATTGCTTTGTATGTTGGCATGCGGGTGATATCGCCGACTTAATCACCCATGCCAAATTTTATGTTAATCGGTTCAGGGGTTTCGGAGTCCTGACACCCCCAATGTTGCCATTCTCCATAGGCTTAGCTGGTCGCCCTTACAACAGTGACAGCACTACCGTGCTACACTGTCATTAGTGACCAGCAGGACTGTTTTGAGCACAGATTGAGAGTTGTGATTCGGACTCTGTTGAGCTCCTCCATAGGAATTTAGGTAGATCTGTCCACTGAATTCACCTATAGCAGGCTCTCGTGTAATTTTGTAGGTTAATAAGTAAGCAACAACAGTTTGTTGCATGAACAATTTCATTTATTCCAACAAGATAAAGTTAGTTCAGCGACGAAGTCCGCGTAAATTTTCAGCATCGTCTTGCAGATCAGCGGTCAGTGACGAAATCCTGAATTTATTCGACTCCGTACCGGGGTGTTTTTCAGTACTCAGTACTCTGGTGGGTATCCGTACTCCGGTGCGTACCCACCATCATACTCCGGTGCGTACCCACCACCATACTCCGGTCCGTACCCCTCACCATACTCCGGTGCGTACCCCTCACCATACTCCGGTACGTAGCCTGTCTCGTATTCTGGTTCCGGTACGTACTCCGGCACGTACTCCGGTACGTACTCCGGCACGTACTCCGGTACGTACTCCGGTACGTATTCTGGTTCCGGTACGTACTCCGGTACGTATTCTGGTTCCTGGTACTCCGGTACGTAGCCTGTGTCGTATTCTGGTTCCTCTCCGTACTCCGGTCCGTATCCGTCGTAGTCGTACCCATAATCTTCACCATAATGGTCAACTTCACCATAACCGCCGCCGTAGCCATATCCTTCGTCACAAGGATGTCCCGGGGGTCCAGGAGGCCCAGGTGGTCCGGGAGGACCATGAGGACCCTGCCAACCGCGAAGTCCCTCCTTTCCACAGGGTCCGTTCTCGCCACAAGGGCCTGGCTTGCCACGCTTACCGCACGGTCCCGGTGGTCCAACCTTTCCAATCACGCCACAAGGGCCGTGTTCTCCTGGTTTGCCTGGTGGGCCGTGGTTTCCATCGGGACCCTGGGGACCTGGAGAACCCTGGAGCCCAGGAGGGCCACCGGGCCCGGTCTCACCCGGGGGACCCACGGGTCCACGGTTACCTTCCTGGCCTGGCGGGCCTCGTTTGCCCTTAGTTCCAGCATTACCTGGTTTCCCGACAGGACCGGGTGGACCGCGACGTCCCGGTACACCACAAGGACCGCGGGGACCTTCTCTTCCTGGATTTCCATCCGATCCCTTGGGACCCTGCTCACCTGCGCGTCCGTTGGGACCAGGTGCGCCGAGAGGACCGTCCTTTCCACGTTCTCCCACGGCACCGCGCAACCCAGGCTGGCCTGCGGGGCCGGGGGCACCAGGAAGACCGTCAAACCCTTTTCGCCCTGACTTTCCAGTCTGTCCGCGCTGGCCCGGCTTTCCTGGACCGCCGGTCTCTCCTGATGGACCTGGTGGACCTTGCGTACCTGGCTTGCCTTTCGTTCCGCATGGACCTTCATGCCCTACAACAAAACATTACCACGTCACTGCGGTACTCGAGCTGCTCAACTCAAAAATGAGTCACGTGAGTTCATTGCATTATTGAATGGTGTTCGGTCGCGATGTAGTGCACTACTAATACTGCTTTGTTTACATAGTTTGTTGTAGCTTTTAGCGGTCTTGTTGCAAGACACTGTATATCCTAAGAAAAACAAGTAGTTCCGAAAATGCATAATTAAAATTCAGAAGGATGTTATATTTACATAGTGGAAGACTTTGAATCATTCCGACCAAGAAATGAGGGCCAATGCCCAAGGTGATGGTCGCCCTGCCGAACATAGGTGGCGCCCTCTGTTCAACGCCGCAAAGTTGAGCTGACGCTCACTACTTGACTGCCGTGCAGTAACGCTGCCAAGACGCGAAAGCCGATGAAATTTGCAGGGGTGCCCCAAACTGGTAAACCGATCTCAGCCGCTAGTCGGCCGAAGTTCACCATATTGTCGGGTCATGTGGAGGACCTATTGCTGCTTAATACGTTTTTTCTGATTATCGATACGTGCCTTAGTTGCGAAGATATAGCCCGACAAACTTGTGCGATGGTGTCCAGATGGCGATTTTTGGTGACTTTTTTGCGTCCTGTGTTTTAAGCAAGCTGCATGCAGCAGGTTTCAGACCTGCATCTTAAATTCGCACTAAGGCCACACCATGTGTGGAAGTATGGCAGACATCCAATCTGCGGCGGATGAGATTAGGCGAGGAAATGAAGAAGAAGAAGAAGAAGAAGAAGAAGAAACCACAGCATGAAAATACTGACCGGGGGCTTTTGATCTACAGTCTTATTAAACAGTGATAGAACGCAAGCAAAAAGATATGATATTTTAAGCAACGGGAAATTTTGATCTAGGGGCTTTGAGCCTAGAACAGGCTTTCGATCGGGGGAATTCCAACCGGGAAAATGGACCAGAGGTGCTGCTGACTAGGGAGCTTTTGACGTAGCCTACGATAGTGAACAGCTGACAGAACGCAGAAATATATTACATTTTACATAATGGGGGACGTTGTTTTTAGTGCTTTGTAGTAAATTTGTACCTAGTCGTTTGACCGAGGGATTCCTACCGGAGATGTTGACTGTGGGATACTGACATGGGACTTTTGCATTGATGTACAATCTTACTGAACGAAAGTAACAGAACGCAATTCCTATACGCGTTTTTGTGTATTTACTCTGATGTTTAATCTGCCTGTATGACGAATGAACCCATCCATGCTTTGATGACTACCTCCGTCCCGATTTTCGTTTCTAGACACTGTTTATCTACAGAACGACTGCTACCGGTCTCTTCCGCGATGAATGTGATCTTTTAAGCAGCGACAACGAAATCAAGCATTAATGATAACGCATTATCTCGCTCGTCGTGGTGAACCGGACTTTCCACGTGTCAATATGGCTATACGTACGGGGGACGGGCGTTTGCCTATGCCAGTCTCACATCTTGGAACTCTCTACCTGACCGTCTCAAGGACATTAATCTTACTCTGCCAACCTTCAAACGCCATCTCAAGACCTTCCTTTTTTCCACATACTAGAACATTCAGCGCGTTTGAGGTTTCTTACAAAAATGCGCCATATAAATCCACTGTTATTATCATATTATTGTTATTACCTGGTTTTCCGGGTGGTCCGGGAGGTCCGTGCGGTCCCTTGTGGCCGGGTGGGCCTCGTGGGCCATCAGGTCCGCAAGGTCCTCTCTTGTAGCTGCCTGCAACACCACACGCACACGCCCATTATGTATAGACTACTATTCTTAGCAGTAGGCCTACATAATAATCACCGCGATTACTTTTTATAAGCTTACGAATACGCCCGGTGATACTATAATGGTTACGGCTGTAAATTTTCCGCGGCGATCGCGGGATTCGCAACATTTGCCAGTTTGACCTAACACCGCGAATTCGTGCGTTTTGCATGGCGAGTTGCTGCGAATTTGACTACTTTTATCCATTAGCGTCTAAATAACAGCTTGGACTGTAAAATACAGCACAGAAATGCACACGATTCCCTGCTTGTCAACCAATGACGAACTGAAACCAACTACTCATCCTGCTGAATTCTGGCTTGCTGCGACTGCGTTACATGACTCAAGTGGTTTATCCATCTCCAGGCTCAATGCCTATGAAAGACGGATAGCACTCTAGCACTCCTCTACACTACTCAGGAGTATTGAATCCTTTACCTACGCCTTACAAATGCAGGTTGCGGAGGCGGGTAAGCAACTTCAGGGCGGGTCTTTTTGAGGGCGGAGTCTGATGCCTGGGAAACGGAAGTTCACATGCGTGTAGGAGCAAAGCCCCAGTGTCACCGGAAATGCTAAATATTTTTACGCTCGGCGCATTGTACGAAAACAAGAAAGGCAGACAACAAAGTTGCTCATACTGACGATGATAACGGTCATAGTGGCTGATGATTTTCCAGCATTCGGGTTCAGGGTGGGAGTTCAAAATGTCGAGAGTGGCCGTGCCAATGGTCCTGACACTCCCGGTTCTTTCCGTGCACCATTCTACTTTGGGGGCTTTCGAACCCTGGCCTAAGAGTGATATCTATGCGAATAACACCAGTTGCTATAACTTGCTACCAGCACACTTCACGCAATTTCGGTCGTCAGTGTTGGACTAGTCTATGCATCAAGGTGCTAGCCGCGCTGACGTCGGCCGAAGCTGATAGATGTGGCTGAGACCGCTGACTGACGTTGAATAACAGACGTCAATCAGTCGGGCCTAAGCCAGCCAGTAGGCCACGCCTGGAAGGGGCGCGTTATAAGTTCCTGACAAAGCTGGGCACGGCTACTCAGCCCTTGCTCACCCTTGAGTCACGCATACACTTGCACACATCATTAACCAAACACCTTCAATCCTGGGCTAGCGCACTGGGTCTGCTTACAAAATGCCTCAGTGCATGGGTCCATAGTAGGCTGGACCCATGCCCAAAGGAACAGAACAGAACAGTTGGACTAGTCTAGTGACGCAATTAAGCGCTTCAGCCAACGGTAGACCACCTTCCATTTATTTGTCAGAATAGTGCACAATAATCAACCGGATTTAAGTCGAAGACTCACACTCTGCGATTTGCTACGGACTGCAGCCATCTTAAGGCCAAATTCTATTACGTTATCCAGTGGCAGACCAGGTCGCGGACCAACTCGAACCGAGATTGTGGAGATAACTCGAACTTGGTCGCAGATCGGTTCGCAGCTGGCTTTCGACCAGCTTTCGACCGGCCTGCGACACGCACACGACACGCACACGCAGGTCTGCGACCTGGATAGCGTAATGGAATTTGACCTTAATTCAACCTCAGGGTGGGTGAGGTACTTCTTTGTTTCTCACGGCGGGTGTAATTGCCAGAGGTCGGGTGAGGGAGTTTTCCCGCCCTCGGTTGCGTAGAAAATCACTGCGCTGGCTGTGGTAATGATTAGCTTACCCAGTTCCAGCATTTTCAGGATGGATGCGCAGTCGAACATCTTCTGCTCGATCGTTTTCTTGTCCTCAAGCAGCTTCTGAATCTTGGCATCGAGCTTGTCCAGCCGGGCGGTTACCTCGTGCGTCAGAATATCGACTTCCTGTCAGCACGAACAGACCGGGAATTTTTAAAGTGCAGTTCCGCGCAAAACGCGCAGTTCTGGAAATTCGTGTGTGCAGTTCTGGACAAAATAAGATGTGCAATTTTGAAATTGAAATACCGAAGTGCAATTATTATTCAAACACAGCGACTGTTACGGTTAGAAACTTACGCCCCTGAGAAATGATCGTGGATACACGTTCCTCATGCTGGGTGCCCATTGCTTAGCCAAATCAGTATGCACTTACAATGTATTTTATGCTTACTAGTATAGGCATAGCTGGCAGCCTGACAATAGGTCACATTTTGTGACCCATGACCCACGTGACCAATGACCCATTACTTACGAGTTATGATTACTGCCTGTCGTCTGCGCACCTGCTGTACCAACAGCCGACACGTAGCTACACCTTCTACACTTTATGACTGAGTGTCATCAAACGTATCACACTAAAGACTCGTTGTTTTGTAGGTCTAAAATACCAAAAGTTATTGAAATTGTTCGTGAAATTTGATTGGTTAATGGATCACGAGTAAGTGTGTCACAGGCACCCATGATCCACTGATCCATTGCCAAATCTGCTAGTAGGCCTAATTCGTTGCTGGTTGAACCCAGACTGCAGTTAATACGCACAGGTAAAGCCTCGACGACATTATAAGCCAGATGTGCAGTTCTTTCGTTAATTTGCTAATATTACTTTCAGCCATCCCTTGGAATATTTAAATGCAATTTTGCGTACCTCTTTGGTAGTGATATCAACTCATCCGAGTTTCGTTTTCTGTTCCGAATTTAACACATTTGTGCGATTTTAAACGCACCATCATCATTTTAACGTATTCGAAAACGTTTCCTGGTACCGGTATTACAACAAAGATTGTACGGGAAATAAGACGTGCGTCCATACATTGCGGGAGCATGGTTTGGAGCATGGTGGATAATTTCAGCATATCTTTATAACAATCGGGCAATAAAGTAGTCTCTATCGATTTAAGTCATTCGGCAGTGTCAGACTGGCAATGGATGGCCAAGTGTGCGAGCAAAGCGTAACCCACAGGCTATCTAAGAGATGGACATGTAACATGTAACATGTACAAAACATTGGTAAAGATCGCGCGTGTGATTTCGGACATATCTTGCGGACAGACAGTCAGACACACAGACACACAGACAGACAGACTGATCACAATACTTCGCAACCGCTCCCGCGGGCGAAGTAAAAGTTGACACGTTTTGTCGTTTCGTTTCGTTTAATTTACTAACCGTTTAAACGAAACTTCGTACAAACCGTTTAAACGGCGGTTTTCGTTTAAACGCGCGCATCCCAGACAGATGATGATGATGATGCCATGATGACTATATTAAATCCTATACCTTGTGGCATTGGTCAGGATGTCCGTATGAAGTATGCTTGTCATAAGGTACTTCTCCGTCGTAAGGCGGTAATGGCGGCAGGTCTTCATAAACAGGTGGCGGTTGTTCATAAGGAAGCGGTTCTTCGTATGGTGGCACTACAATGCCTGTCGCTGGCTCCTGCGCAGCGCAGAGCGTTGCCAACAGCAAGATGGACACCAGCCGTATCATGGTGACTTCACTGTACAAAAACAACAGTCAACAAGTGAGAAAAATCAAACCGTCGAAAACAGTCCGTTAAGACTGATTTGGCGACTAGGTGCTAGCCGTTAATAGTGCGCGAGTATGTGCACGAGAAAGTTAGTTCTAGTTTCGGTTACAGGTTCTGAACTATCGAGGCACATTTACGGACCTGAGAGCATCTGATGACATTTTAAGTTGCGCTAGATACAAATGCACGCATTATTATTATTATCATCACATTAATAAGCCGTGCAAGAACGGCTGCACCGATCCAACTGCCATTTGGGTTGAGGACTCGGGTGGGCCCAAGGAACCATGTGTTAGATAGAGGTCCAGGTCCCCATGGGAAGGGGCAATTTTGAAGGGGGAGAGGCGTCCCATTGTAGAATATAGGGACACTGTGCGGTCATCTGTGCAAAAACGGCTGAACCGATCGAGATGCCGTTTGGGTTGTGAGCTCGGATGGGCTGTAGGAATCATGTGTTAGATGGGGTCCAGAGGTCCTGAGGGAAGTTGCCATAGCAACCAATTTTGGGACGTAATTTGCTATAACTGGCTTTGTGGGCTATAACTTTGGTGGTATGATAGCTAGCGATACGCTGTTTGATTCTAGGGGCGGGTTTTCGGGGTCAAGCTGTCCGATGAAAATCATAGCCAAGATCAAGTGTCGTTGCCATAGCAACCAATTTTGGGACTAAAATTGCTGTTAACTGGCGTTGTGTGGACGATAGCGATTAGGCAATTGGTTATGGAGGTGGGTTTGAGTGGTCGGTCGACAGAATGCAGATACTAGCGATACCCTGCACCTAAGGGGCGTTGCCGTGGAAACCACTTTTTGGCTTTCGATGGGCTATAACTTTAGTTGTATGATAGCTAGCGATACACTGTTTGATTCTAGGGTTGGGTTTTCGGGGTCAAGCTATCCGATGAAGACATAGCCGATTTCAAGTTTCTAAGGGACGTTTCCATGGCAACCATTTTTGTCATATTTATATATGGGGTGCACATTGGCGCCACCCGGCAAATACGACTGAGCCGTCCACGTGCGGCGGCGATGCGGCCTTATGTCAAATTACTTTGAGCACTTGTTATTATTATTATTATTACTACTAGGAGACGCTACAAGGCATCGTGTCGACTGCATTGTCGGCAGCTTGGAGTGACGATAACGTCGTCGGTCTCATCAACGAAGTTACTGTACATCGAACCCGGTTACTACCGAGACTGGTAACCCTGGTACGTAATCAGTCATTCGGGCCAACTCGGCCTCCTACCGACAGCGGGATGGGAGATAAGTACCGGTCAACGGGCAGTAGCAGTGCTCTGCGGCTGGGAAGGTAACCGAAGGTCTGGCGTCCCACCGACCACGCGTCACAGATCCACGAACAGGCCAATGGACGAGGAAAAGGAGACGAGCGTCCGCCTATACGCTCGTGTAGAATTATAGCACGCCTTGCTTTTTGCATCGTCGTCGTACAGTATCGCAATAGAGGTGGGGTATAGCAAGACCTTAAACCGGGAGAATGATATACTGCTGACAGCACGGAACGTAACTGTCCGGTGCTGTTCAGCTGACTTATATTCCTTGCTCGGCACAGGATAGTATATGACTACATGTGGAACGTATGGCATAGCCAGCGCCTGATATTTTGCAATTCGGATTCGCGTCCTAAACGCACCGCCAGCAACAATGTCAAAACACTTTTATTTACTCTTCTTCTTTCTCTTATTTACATTTTTGCGATGTACTATTGACAATACCAGAGTCATCGAATAATAACGCAATATACGAACGTCTGGTACCCGTGTAGACTTCTATCGGCGACTTGTCTTGTCCTCAGAAAGGAGTTAGACATCAGGCGTTGTTCGTTGTCGACTTATATAGCGTTGAACGCACGTTCGCTGACATTTCGCTGTCGGGCGGCATGTGTTTGGGTGATCAATGCGGCGCGCGACATGTTGGGTGTCGACCTATTGGGTTTCGTCGTCAATATACGGCGATGATGACCCGTTCTCGGAGCGACATTTCGTTGATGTCTGCTGGGCAACTGAAGAAAATATCGAACGACCCGAACCACCGACGGTGCAGTTGCTCATTGTCGATACGTCGGTTTGTCAATTTCAACAAATGTCGCTGAAGTGTACCCAGTGAACTGACGAACAACAGTCATTAACAAAAATTTTGAAAAGTAATAGTTGCCTGAGTTAATAACTTCAGTCAATCAATCAAATGTAGCACACCGCTTACAACAAGCCTGTCAAGTAGCCTAACCAGTGGTTTACAATAAAACAAACAAATGCAATAATATGTATATAACGAAGTAAAGCAAACAAAATTAAATGGGACTCAAAATGCATTCAGAAGACGAAAATAAAATAGAGAATGAGTATGAAAAGTGAGAGAAGTACACACAGTTCCAGGAAAACCTCATCTGAAAAAGTACTATAAAATGACATCGAGATGGAATACTGTGGCAAAGTTACATTGACAGTATATCGGGTAACAATCTGAAAATGAAGTTCACTTGCGGTCTTGATCAAAAGAATATAGCATATTAACTGCTCCCTATGGTTGGTTTCAGACTGGCCTGTGGTATCCGTGTTTCTATAATATTCCACCATTTCCACACCCTCGTGTTTATGTGATGGCGATGAGCTTGAAATGCTCCTTAATTTTGAATACAAAAGTGACAATAATAACCCGCGTAGGCGACGACAAGATCATCGAAATTCTGAGATGGGCGACCGCTTCGCCACCACAGACATGGGCAGCGGTTTA
>Ga0056135_10000484_pt1 | contig 10281 bp, 12 predicted proteins | sample WorMetG1aBELIZE1_FD_67481 | JGI IMG/M metagenome (GOLD analysis project Ga0056135, IMG submission 67481) | Marine gutless worms symbiont microbial communities from Max Planck institute for Marine Microbiology, Germany - Inanidrilus... ...
AAACACCGAATTCGAAGCAAAAAATTCCCATTCCCCTCCAGGCGGATCACCAATTCCTAGCATTCTGAAACTACTCATAAAACTGAAGGACTAAAGTCCAGATATATGCAAAGACCTCACGATACTCTGGAATTTACTCACGAAGACCTCAGGGAGGCTGAAGAACGCCAGTTCCACAAAGATATAACAAGAGCTGTTCAGACCCAGAAGATAACCGCCGAACAAGGCTATCGGGCCGTTCGCAAGGCCGGCTACACGACCACGTCCTATTTCGGCCAGGACATGGGCCTTTCACCCAAGGGATCCAATGTCGGCGGTATCCCCGGTTTCCTCGGGGTCGATAAGGAAGGCCACGCCCATTACGAGACATTCGGTGATTGGATGCGGGCCCTTGGTAAGACGCTTGCCGGTGAGCCCCTGAGTGACCCGAACAGCGCCAGCAACCTGACCGACGAGGAGCGGGATTACCTGGGCCTCGAAAAGAACGACACCGTGCTGGGGCCGGACAGACACGACCTTTCGGATCGGGAGGCGAGTAAGCGTGGGGGGCAGACGGGCAACGACAGCCCTGGCGGTGGCGGCACCGTTGGTGGATATGACCCGGGCGGGTATGGCGACCAAAGTGATGGCGGTGGCGAGTTTAGAGGAACTGGCGGATACGGTGGCGGTGGTGTTGGCCATAGCAGCGAAGGTGATCCCGCCGGATTCAACCCCATTGTCCTCGACCTCGACGGCGACGGCTTTGTGGAACTCGTCGACATCGACGCGTCGACCGCTTTTTTCGACATCAATGGTGACGGCTACCGCACGCATCTGGGCTGGGCGGCGGCCGACGACGGTTTCCTGGTCTACGACAAGGAGGAGGCCGGCGAGGACGGTTTTGGCGTCATCCGCGATGCCGATGAGCTCAGTTTCGTGTCCTACATCGACGGTGCGGAGACCGACCTGGAAGGGCTTGCCCATTTCGACACCAACGGCGACGGCAGGCTGAATTCCGGGGATGACGAATGGGACAAGTTCCGGGTCTGGCAGGACCTGGACCAGGACGGCGAGACGGATGACGGCGAACTCCTCACCCTGGGCGAATGGGGCATCGAATCCGTCGACCTGACCTCGGACGGGATCGAGCAGGACCTCGGTGGAAACAAGGTCTTCGGCATCGGCTCCTACACACTGAGCGAAGCGGCTGGCGGCGAAACCCGTTACCTCGCCGACGTATCCTTGGCCACGTCCCAGATCGGGTTCAGGACTTCCGCCGATGGATCATTCGAGGTGCAAGCCTCAGACGGTTCAAATATCTACGAAGACAGCCGTTTCTCCAATCTCGACATTGATCTCGGCAAGCTCGGCTACTTGGGCGCTTTCGGTTTCGACGGTGCCGACAGAATCACCTCCGGTCAAACGGGGGAGACGTTGCTCGACGGTGGCGAGGGCGACGACACCCTGACCGGCGGTGGCGGAAACGACTGGATCCTTGGAGGGGCCGGAGCCGACGTGCTCGACGGTGGCGAGGGGCACGACATCCTGTTGATCGACGCCGACGATCTGGTCGCCGGTTCCGTTCTCGGAGGCGCCGGGTTCGACATCGCCTTCGTCGAGGGCGATGCGGCGGTCACCCTCGACGTCAAGGCGGCCGGCCTGGAAGCCGTCTTAGGTGGGGGCGCCGCCGATCAGTTGACGTCGACCTACATTGCCGAAGACGAAACCGACGATCTGGACATCGACGTTTACCTGGACGGCGACGACAAATTGATCGGAAACGGAGGCGACGATACGCTCAACGGCGGCGCTGGCAATGATCGGCTGATCGGCGGAGAAGGGGACGACACGCTCGAGGGTGGCACCGGGAGTGACATAGCGTCATACACCGGTTCTCGTAGCCTGTACGATATTCTCTACGATGGCGAGACCGGCCATGTGACGGTGAGCAATACGCTCAGCGGCAACGACGGTACGGATCGGCTCACGGGAATCGAGGTGCTGACCTTCGATCAGGGTACACCGAACGACAACAGCGATGACATCACGGTTGACCTGACCGGATCCATGCTGGTGGCCACTAACAGCGCCGTTCAGACTGCCAAGAACGGTAGCGCCACATGGACCTTAGCCGGATCAGGAGGAGAAGGGGCGCTCACCTACAGCTTTGAAGGCACGTTTATAAACAACACGGTCGGCCCTTACTTCGGCTGGCATAAGACGCCGCATGGTTATGTGGCGGCGACCGACGAGGATGGCGGATACGAATATCACCCGGAGGACGGCTACGAGGGCGCCGACACCTTCGAATTCAAGGTGACTGACGAAAACGGCGTGTCCAGCAAGGCGAAGGTGAACATCGGTGTCGGTACGGAGCCTGCTTTCGAGATCGCCAACTCGGTGCGTCTTGATTCCGATAATTACCTGAGCTGGACGCCGGGCGGACCCAGTGTTTCGAGCTGGACGCTGTCGACCTGGGTCAAGTGGAACCCGGCCGAGAGCGGGTCCTACGCAACGATCCTCGACACCAAGGTGGCGCAGCAGACCGGTGCCGACTTCCAGCTGTCGCTGGGCGACGGGACGACGCCAGGCAAGCTGGTGCTGCACCAGTCGCCGGCCAACATCTTCGTCACCACGGCGGCCTTCACCGACCCCAACAAGTGGTACCATATCGTGGTCGCCGTCGACGAGGCGGTGAGCGGGTCCAACAAGATCAAGCTCTACGTGGACGGCGACGAGATCACGGCCTTCGATACGGACAACCGCTCGACGGCTTCGGGCCTGGTGGTCATGGGCAACCACGAACACCGTTTCGGCGATCACCGCTACGACCACGCGAGCTGCGAGTTCGACGGCGCCATGGCCAATATCCACTTCGTCGAGGGCAGCCAGTTGGAGGCCACGGCCTTCGGGTCTGACGATGGCAACGTGCAGAACCTGGTTTCGGCCATGGCGGAGTTCAGCCCGCCGCTTTTCGGGGAAACAGAACTGGCGGATGCATTCCAAGGAGACGATTTGAATACGATCACGTCGGCTATCTATCGCAACGGGGTGGCAATCCGGTGGATGATTATAGGTCCCTTTGGCGTCGGGCGGCCGGTTGCCAGAACGTCTATCTCGAAAAGGCTTCGGCACCAAACTCGACGCCAAGGCGGATAGGGCGACGATGTCACGACTTCCATGAATCCCGTTTGGTCTACATCTGAGGGATGTCGCTTGTAACGTCGGGACGCAATCTAGCTACCCGGATCTAAGGCGGGTGCATCCTAGAATTCTACTAGTAGACAAATCAATATCGAATAGACGTCCACCAGTTTATCGTTCCGCATACCGTGACAGGCTTTCAAACGGAAAACTCGGGCCCTGTTTTTGGAGGGGATCTCTCCACCCATCGTTGTGGAGGAGCTCGACGTTGTGGAGTTTTCGACCAAGAAGGGCGTGGTTTTACCGTTAAAGGACTTTTCGGAATTCGTGAGCCTCGAGAGGAAGCGGGGGTCCGGTTTTCGACAATTTCGATGATTTTCGACCGTCGAATTACAAACTTCTCCACATCCGGTTGTCGCATAATATATATTATGGAAAATATGGGGTTTGCTAAGTGTTTGAATCACTTAGCTCGTTTTTGTAAGAGTTTACGGACACGTATTAGAACCCTGTTACCGTTCCAGAATTGCGATCTCGGGATCGCCTGGGCCATGAGCCCCACCCGATCACCAGCGCCGAGCCGGCGCCCTAAAATCGCCCTATTCTCGGCAAACTTCCGCTCGCCGAACACGCGAGTATCTAGACATACGAATGCGAACGGGGGTTGCGATGATTAAGAAAAAGACATACTTTTCAAGGTCGAAGGACAAAAAGCAGAAACCCGATAGGGTTGCCGAGCACGGAACGGACATATCATCGAAAGGCAATTCGATGGACCATCTCAAGGCGGCGAAGAATCGCCTCCCTGCCCACGCGCTAGAAGGCATGGCGGAATACTTCGAACACATGGCGAGCCAATTCCGGACCGCCGCAAAATCCCGTAAGGAACGCGACGAGCGATTGATCCGGGCAAGCGCCCGATACGCCGCCGTGCGCACAACGGCCGACCTGATCGCTATCTGGTCGAGGGCCGATCGCCGGCGCAAGCCGTCGTCATGATCTCGAACCTCACCGGTCTCGAGGAGGAGTCCCTGTGGGTCGCCATGCCCCAGGCGATCAACAAGAAGAAGCGCCACGAGCGCCGCCAGGAGGACGCCAAGATCCTCCGCATGAGAGCGAACGGTCTCAAGGACCACGAGATCGCCGAGCGCATCATCAACCCGAAAACGGGCAAACCCTACCACCCGAAATCTATAAATCGGCGGATCCGCCAGATCCTCGATCGACAGAAGATCGCCGCCTTACGCGGCTAGTCAATGATCACGGACCCCGACGGAGGCGCCGCAAAAATGACTAATGCCATTAATCACAACCCGGAGGCGTTTTAGGATGGAACGACCGAACCTAAAAGAGCTCACGCCGGCCTCGCGGCGCTTTGTCGAGCGCCTCGCCAAAGGCGGGCCAATCAAGACCTGGGATCCCGAGGTCAATCATTCGACCCTCGCCGCGGCCATGGCTCGCGGGATCATCACCGTCGATAAGGATTGCACGATCCGGCTCAACCCGGAGGCCTCGCTATGTCACATCTGATGTTCATCAAATCCGGGTCGACGGCGGCGATCGTCGAGCTCGACGCGACCGACGTCCTCGCCTTCTTCGGACCGCGCGACGACACCCTCGTTTTGATCGAGGTCCTCGATCCCGCCAACGACAACGGACTCAAACCCGAAGCGTCCGGTCTCTCCCCCGGCGGCAACCCCTCGCCGCCGAACCTCTCTCGATAGGACGCTTTACGACCCGCCGGCGGTTTGCCCTCCCTGGACCGCCGGCGGGAGTCTTTCTAGGGAGCCGGTCAAGGAGGAAACAATGACCGATCAGACGACGACCGCTCGCTATGACGAGCTCACCCCCTCACCCCTCAATCCGCGAACCACATTCGACGAGGCCAAACTCGACGAGCTCGCCCAATCGATCGCCGCGACCGGAATCCTGCAAAACCTGATCGCCCGGCCGATCGCCGAACCGGCGAACGGCGTTCGCCTCGAGATCGTCGGCGGCGAGCGCCGTTACCGGGCCGTCGGCCGCGCCATTGAGGCCGGCACGATCCCCCCGGAGTTTGAGATCCCGATCAAGGTCCGCGAGCTCACCGACGTCGAGGTCCTCAAGATCGCGGCGGTCGAGAATTTGCAGCGCGACGACCTGCACCCCATGGACGAGGCCGAGGGTTACAAGAAACTCGTCGACGCCGGCGAAACGACGGAAACGATCGCCGCGGCGATCGGCAAGACGCGCCGTCACGTTCAACTCCGCCTCGCCCTCGTCGAGAAACTGGATCCGACCGTCCGCAAGGCCTTCCGAGAGGGCGAGGTCTCCCTCGCCTCGGCTCGGATCCTGGCAACCGCCGACACCAAACGCCAGAAGGAGGCCCTCGGTCGGATCAAGAAAGGCTATATCACGACGACGAGCCACCTACACCGGGAGCTCCGCGACGAGCTCCCGAAACTCGGCTCGAACATTTTCCCGATCGAGGATTACACCGGCGGGTTCGCCGAGCATCCGGACGACGAGACCGAGCGGTATTTCGAGGACGTCGCCCAATTCAAGCGCCTTCAAAGGAAGGCGATCACCGCCAAGAAGAAGGCCCTCGAGAAAGCCGGCGTGACGGTCCAGGTCTTCGACCACTCGAAACAAGAGTATTTCCACCGAAGCTATTGGGACAAAACCGAGGACCCGGCGCTCGCCCGGACCGTGATCGCGATCGACTGGAAATACGGCGTCGAGATCCACGAGAGCATTGCGCCGGACGACGAGATCCGCAAGAAGACGGCGAAAACGGCCAAGAAGAAGACCGCCGCCGGCGACGACAAGCCGAAACCCCTCTCCCAGGCCTTCACCGCCGCGCATTACGACACCGCCCACGCTTGGCGTTCCGAGCTCCTTCAAACGGCCGTCGCCGGCGATCCCAAGACGGCGAAGATCCTCGCTTGCCTCGGCCTCATGGGCGCCGGCGGCAATCTCTATTTCGACGGCGAACAGTGTTTCGGGTGGGGCGCGCTCCCGGTCGCCGATCTGGTCGAAACCCGGGCCGATTGGGCGCGCCAGAAGGCGCCGAAGGGAACCCTCGACAAGGAGGACGACGGTCACGGCCCGCTCCGGATCGCCGGCCGCGATTACGAGAACGACCAACCGAAACGGGTCGCGGCGCTCTATGAATGGCTCAAGACGTTGAAACCCCGTGAGCTCGACCAGTTGTTCGCCGCCCTGGTCGCCGGCCGATTGGCGACCAAGCGGAACCTATACCGAGATTTCACCGGCGACTCGCCCCTCGCCCTCGTCCTCCAGAAGGATCTCGGGATCAACACGGCCGAGGCCTTCACGCTTGCCAACGGAGAGCGCCGCCTCGCCCTCCTCGACGGGATCCGGAAACCCGGCCTTCTCAACCTCCTCGACACCGTCGACGGCCTTTCCGACAAGGTTTGCGGATCCAAGGCGCCGGCCTCGATGCCGGTGAAGGCGCTCAAGGAAGGGATCGCCGATCACTGGCCTGTCGGCGGCAAGACGCCGGCGCCGGTAACGATCGGGTTCGCCTCGGCGGCGACCCTGAAAAAACGCCTCACGTCCGCCTAGGGCGGATCCTCCCCGCCCGACCTGGGGCGGCGCCTTGGATCCCAGGATCCGGCGCCGCCCCTTTTTCTTGTGCGCTACCGTTAAATAAGGTCCGACCGTTATTTAATGGCGCTCCGCTATTTAACGACGCCTCTCAATTTAACCTATTCAAACCGGAAACCGCGGAAATCCGGGGGTTTCGGCTCGTAATAAATATCGCTGATAGCTATTTTTTTGTTGATAAAATTATAACGATCCACTATATTTGAACCATGGAAACGACGCCGAAATATTCCCCGAAAGCGATCCGCACCCTGGCCCGGATGCAGCCCAAGATCGCCGATAACATCCGGTCGCGGTTGCGGGCGATCGCCATCGATCCCAAGGCCCAACACGCCAACGTGAAGCGCCTCAAAGGGTCCGACGGCTACCGGCTCCGGGTCGGCGATTGGCGGGCAATCTACTTCATCGAAAACGGTCAAATGTACGTTTCGACGATCGGCCCCCGGGGAAGCGTCTACGGCGACGACTAGAAGGGACAAAGGACTATGAACACCGAAGCCCGCAAACTGACCGCCGACGAGCTCGAGGGCATTGAGAAGCGCGCCCTCGATCGCATCAACGCGGATCCGACCAACCTCGACGCCCTCGACGTCCTTCGCATGGTCGCCGCCCAAAAGGCCGCGATCGAGGACCTCGAGGACCTCGAGGCGCTCGCCGAGGGCAAGGCGACCCCGCGTCGCGATTTCATGCCCGACGAGCTCGTCGGCCGGATCCTCGCCGGCGAGAGCCCGCTCAAGATCTGGCGGATCCACCGCGGCATGAACCAAGCCGCACTAGCCGCCAACGCCGGCGTGACCCAGGCCTATTTGAGCGAGCTCGAGACCGGCAAGAAACACGGAACCGTTGACGTCTACAAGCGCCTCGCCGAGGCCCTCGACGTCACGATCGACGACCTCGTCCGCTAACCCCTGAAAGGCCCTGAGTCCACCGCCGCTCGGAGTCTGTCAAAAACGACTAATGCCATTAATCAATTTCCGAAAATCCCCGTTCCGAGCGAGATCCGCGCCATGATCGACGCCGGCGCATTGTTCGTGATCAACCACTCCGGCGGCAAGGATAGCCAGGCCATGAGCGCCTATATCCGGCGCCTGGTTCCGGCCTCTCAGATCCTTGTCATTCACGCCACCCTCGGCGCCGTCGAATGGCCCGGCACAATCGACCATATCCGCGCCACGATCGACGAGCTCCCGTTGATCGTCGCCGAGCCGGCGAAAGGCTTTTTCGATATGGTCGAACATCGCCGCTTTTGGCCTTCGCCGACCTACCGTCAATGTACGTCGGACCTGAAACGGACGCCGATCGACCGCGAGATCCGCCGTTACCTCAAAGCGCATCCGGAATTCGAGGGCCGCGTCGTTTCCTGTATCGGCCTTCGCGCCGAGGAGTCGACGAGCCGCGCCAAGGCGCAACCCCTCAAGGTCAACAAGCGCAATTCGAAGGCCGGCCGGACCTGGCTCGACTGGCTCCCCATACACGGCCTCTTGATCGACCAGGTCTTCGCCGTCATCGCCGCCGCCCGCCAGGTCCCGCATTGGGCCTATGGCGCCGGCATGAGCCGTCTGTCCTGCTGTTTCTGCATCATGGCGAGCCGCGCCGACCTAGTCCGCGCCGCCGAACTGCAACCCGAGCTCTATCGCCGATACGTCGAGACCGAACGCCGGCTCGATCAAACCTTCGTCATGCCCAAGAAGAACGGCCCGCGCCTCTTTCTCGAGGACGTGACCGGGATCCCGGCCGCGGCCGTCGCCTAACCCTGGAAACAAGGAGAACCGACCGTGAGCGTATTCACCGACTACAACCGCCGCCTCCTCGCCGTCATTCATGACCAAGTCCGCCCGCATCTCAAAGGCGTTCCCGTCATGAAAGCGGCTTGGGTCTACGACGCCGGCACTCAATGGGAGTTTCACGGACCCGACGAATTCTATTGGCACGGCCGCGCCGAGGACGCTTATCACGCCCGCGCCCAAGGGTGGCAAGCCTGGATCCGTTCAAAACGGATCGTCGACCCTGAGACCGGCGCGAAGACGCTCGAGCTCCTCGAGAGCCTGGTCGGAACGATCAAGACCATGGACGGTCCCGGCGCCGAGGATGGCCTTTACGACCCGTTTCTCGTCGAGGCCGAGACCTTGATCAAGGAGGCCCGGGAATGACGTCGCCCGACGACCCCCTCGAGATCCCCGAATTCCTCCGCCGGGATCCCAACGACGCGCCGCGCACCGTCCGCCGGCGCCGGCGCCCGCGGTTCATCATGCCGGCCCGCAAGAAGCCGCGCAAAGACGCTCGCACAATGAAGGCGCTCCGCCTCCTCGGCTATACGGATAGCCAGATCTCAAAGATCTCGCCGGCCGAGGCCTTGACCATTTGGCGCGGTACGGTCTCGCCGAAAGCGTTCTTTGCCGTCCGCGCTGCCCGCAAGGCGAAGAAGGTCAAACGATGACCGACACGCCCCGTCAGGTCCTCGCCTACGGCGCCGGCGTCGACTCGACGGCCGTCCTCGCCATGCACTTGAACCGCGCCGCCGCGGCGGAGCTCCTCGAGATCTCCCGGGACGAGCTCGACCGCGCCCTTCCCTATTTCGACGTCGTCCTAAACGCCGACGTCGGCCGCGGCGCCGAGTTTCCGGAGAACGACGCGAACTCGAGCTCGCCCGTCGCCTTTGCGCCGCCGCCGGCGTCCGGTTCGAGATCTGCCGGCACAAGACCGACAACATCCTCGCCATGCTCGAGCGCAACGGGAACGTTCCCGTCATGGCCGGCGGCAAACATACCTGTTCCGCCAAGTTCAAGGCCGCCCCGCAAAAGGCATGGGTCGAGGCCGAATTCCCCGGCGAGCCGATGATCTGGTCGATCGGGATCGAGGCCGGCGAAACCCATCGCCGGACCCGCTTCACGCCGGCCGAGGGCGACGCTCATTCCTACCGTTACCCCCTGGTCGAGCTCGGCCTCGATCGCGCCGCCTGTGTGCGGATCCTCGTCGCCCTGTGGCCGGCGCCGGTGCGAAAGAGCTCTTGTGTCTTCTGCCCGTTCCAATCGCCGGCCGAGCTCGCCGACACCTATCGCAACGATCCGGAGGCCTGGGATTTGATGAAACAGGTCGAGGGACGGTTCCGCGATACCTCACCGAAAAAGTTCCAAGCCTGGATTGACGCCGGATGCCCGCGCACCGGCAAGGACGGCACCGGCCGCGCGCCCAACGGCATGTGGTCGCGCGATTCATGGGCGAACGGCGTTCGCCTGATCACCAAACGCCACGACGGCCGGCCGCGCTCCCTCGAGGAATGGGAAGCGTTAATCGAGGCCGGTCACATTCCCGCGTAAGGCAAAAAAGGACAATTCCGGTTTGTAAATTTCTCGGGTTGATTGCCGAAAGCGACGGCTTTCGGCAATATGGACTTACTCCTCTCAGTTGTGGGAATATATCCAAGGCAACTCAGAGGTCTTTGCATATATCTGGACTTTAGTCCTTCAGTTTTATGAGTAGTTTCAGAATGCTAGGAATTGGTGATCCGCCTGGAGGGGAATGGGAATTTTTTGCTTCGAATTCGGTGTT
>Ga0056135_10000485_pt1 | contig 10275 bp, 6 predicted proteins | sample WorMetG1aBELIZE1_FD_67481 | JGI IMG/M metagenome (GOLD analysis project Ga0056135, IMG submission 67481) | Marine gutless worms symbiont microbial communities from Max Planck institute for Marine Microbiology, Germany - Inanidrilus... ...
AGATTCCATCAGGGCCAGCGGGCATAACGCCCCGCACCGACAGGCCGGATACAAAACTGCAATCTGCCTGGCCGTCACAGTGAAATCGGTCCTTGCGTTCCGGGAGGCGTCCATACAAAAACTGCAATCTGCCTGGCCGTCACAGTGAAATCGGTCCTTGCGTTCCGGGAGGCGTCCATACAAAGGATCATGGAGATTTGCGACTATCCGGATGCGGAAAAACACCGTCGAGAGCACCGTGCGGTTTCTGCCCGTATTGACGATCTGGTCGACGAATGGCGGCGGAACAAAAACGCTGAACACCTTGATCGGTTGCGCGCCCTGTTCCGGGAAACCCATCTCGACCATGTTCTCGGCGAGTTCGATCTCGCTTCCTTTGCCGGCGGCAAGGAGGAAGAGATCGAGAAGGTCATTTCGTTGCTGCGATAGCCAACGATCGTCAATGCGCGTTACATGCTGGGACAGCCGGAATTCGAATGCGCGCGACCGGTCCGACGGGCGCGACTGGCCGTTTTCACCGTCCTTCGATCCGTGTGGCCGACAAGTTATGGTCGATAAACCGGTTGGACCCGGATATTTGACGGTGTTGATGAAGTTGACAGCCGGACTGGTGGGACGGTTCATCATGAATGACCGTTCCGCCATGATCTCTCCCTCCGCTGTTCAAACCCCTTGTCTCCCAGGCGTGCAGCAATCACATTTCCCCTGATAGCGAATCACCGCCGGCAGCCGGGAGATCCAACCATGCGTCTTTCTTTCCTCGTTTGCGTCTTTTTGCTGGTTTTAGCGGCGGCGGGGAACGGGCGAGCAGCGGACGAGCCCTTGCTCTCCGGTGTCCGCCAGCTCACCTTCGAGGGCAAGCGGGCGGGCGAGGGCTATTTCAATGCCGACGCCACAAAGCTGATCTTCCAGTCGGAGCGGGACGCCGATAATCCCTTCTACCAGATATTCCTCATGGACTTGGAAACGGGCGACGTGGAGCGGCTGTCGCCGGGCATCGGTAAGACCACCTGCGCCTGGGTGCACCCGTCGGACAAGCTGGCCCTTTACGCCTCGACCCACGACGATCCGGCGGCGGAATCGGAAATGCAGGCCGAACTCGACTTCCGCGCCTCGGGGATGAAACGGCGTTATGCCTGGGATTACGACGAGGAGTTCGAGATCTACGCCCACGACCTCACCACCGGCGCGCGCACCAACCTGACGAAGGCGAAAGGATACGATGCTGAGGGCGCCTATTCACCGGACGGGGAATGGGTCGTTTTTGCTTCCAACCGCCTCGCCTATTCCGGGGAAATGACGGCCGAAGACGCCAAGACTTTCGAACACGACAAGTCCTACATGATGGACATCTACCGCATGCGGGCGGACGGTTCCGACGTTCAGCGCCTGACCGCGGCGCCCGGCTACGATGGCGGCCCCTTCTTCAGCTCGGATGGCAAAAGGATCACCTGGCGGCGATTCTCGAAAGACGGAGCATCGGCCGAGATCTTCACCATGAATGCCGACGGCAGCGGCAAGCGGCAGCTGACCCGCTGGCGGCACATGTCCTGGGCACCCTATTTCCACCCCTCCGGTGACTACCTGATCTTCGCCTCCAACAAGGAAGGCTTCGCCAATTTCGAGCTCTACATCGTCGATGCGGCGGGTGCCAAGGAGCCGGTGCGCGTCACCTACACGGACGGTTTTGACGGTTTGCCGGTGTTCGCCCCTGATGGCCAAAAGCTCTCCTGGACGTCGAAGCGGAGCGCCGACAAGACCAGCCAGATTTTCATGGCCGGCTGGGACGATGCCGGGGCGCGGCGGTCGCTCGGCCTCGATCAACAGACTTCGGCGGAACCGGTGGTCACAGCCGATATCGGCGCCACGGCGGCGGCCATCCGCGCCGAGGATGCCGAGCGCTACGTCGTGCGACTGGCGTCTGATGAGATGGAAGGCCGTTTGACCGGCACAGCGGGTGAACGCAAAGCGACGGCTTACGTGGCTTCGGTTTTCCAACAGTTAGGTCTGGCACCCGCTGGTGACGGCGGCAGCTATTTCCAGGAGTTTCCGTTCACTGCTGGTGTCAAGCTGGGTGGCGTCAACTCCCTCACCGTCAATATGGATGCAAAGAACAAGGCTCCGGTTCTCGGCGAGGACTGGCGACCCTTGGCCTTCTCGCGCACCGGCGACATCGTCGAGGCCGATGTTGTCTTTGCCGGCTATGGAATCACCGCGCCCGGCATCGATAACATCCCGGATTACGACAGCTACGCCGGCCTCGACGTTAAGGGCAAATGGGTCCTGGTCTTCCGATTTCAGCCCGAAGACGTGCCGACGGCCTGGCGCCGTCATCTGGTCCGCTATTCCGACCTCGCCTACAAGGCCAGCGTCGCCAAACGCAATGGCGCTATCGGCCTTATCGTCATGACCGGACCGACGGCGCAGGCCAAGGAGCGGTTGGTCAGGCTCAGTTACGACGCGGCGGCCGGCGGCGGTTCGCTGGCCGGTTTTAGCATCAGCGATACCTTGGGTGCGGCGATCCTGAAAGCGGCCGGCAAGGACATCGCGGCGGTGCAGAAAGGGCTCGACGGCGGCAAAGAGGTATCGGGCTACGCCATCTCCGGCGTCACGATCGCCGCCACCATTGACGTCGAAAAGGAGAAGCGCTCCGGGCGCAATGTCATTGCGCGCCTCGACACCGGCGCCCCGACCGAAGCCCCCGTGATCGTCGTCGGAGCCCATGTGGATCACCTGGGCCACGGCCAGGTGTCCGGGTCGCTGGCCCGCGAAGACGAGCGCGGCCAAGTGCATTATGGCGCCGACGACAACGCCTCTGGCGTCGCCGCCTTGCTCGAGATGGCGCAGTACCTGAAGGACCTGCAAACCCGCGGCAAACTCGGTGCCAAGCGCGATATTCTGTTTGCTGCTTGGTCCGGTGAGGAGATCGGCGTTTTGGGGTCCGGCCACTACACGGAACAACTCGCCGGCACCGGTAGGCTCGGCGATCATGTCGCCGCCTACCTCAATCTCGACATGATCGGGCATCTTCGCGACAAGGCCTACCTGCAAGGAACCGGATCGAGCTCGATCTGGTCGCGTGAGATCGAACGGCGCAACGTGCCGGTCGGTCTCTCCATCGGCACCAAGGCCGACCCTTACCTGCCGACAGACTCGACGCCTTTCTATATGAAAGGCGTGCCGGTCCTGAACGCCTTCACCGGGGCGCATGAGGACTATTCGACACCGAGGGACCGCCCCGAGGACCTCAACTACGAGGGCATCGCCAGGATCACCAAACTAATGGCCGGTATCGCCCGATCCCTGGCCCGAACTGAGACCGCACCGGACTACGTCAAGGTCGAGCGCAAGAAAGGAGGCATGCAGCGCAAGCACCTGCGCGCCTATCTCGGCACCATCCCGGCCTACGGCCAGGACGAAAACCAGAAAGGCGTCAAGCTGCAGGGTGCGGTGAAGGGAGCACCAGCGGAGGCCGCCGGCATCCAGAACGGTGACCTGCTGGTCGGCATGTGGTCGAGATCGAGACCATCCACGATTTCATGGGGCTGTTGTCCGGCCTCAAGGTCGGTGAAAAGACTGAAATGGTGGTCATCCGCGCAGGCAAACGCGTTACACTGACGGTGGTACCGGGAACCCGCGAATGACAGCGGCGCAATAACCCATCGATTGGGGCGATGGAAGACGTTTGGGAGTAAGAACCATGCGGACGGTGCTCAGTCTCTTCATCTTCTTGAGTTTCATATCACCGGGATCGGCGGCTGAACCGGTCAGCCCCATCACCATCGAGGAATGGCCGGTGCCTTTCGAAAGGGGCCGACCGCGCGATCCTTGCGTGGCTCCGGACGGTTCGATCTGGTTCGTCGGCCAACAGAACAGCTACCTGGCCCGCTTCGATCCGAAGACAAAGAAGTTCACCCAACGCCAACTGGGTGATGGCGCCGGCCCACACAACCTGATCGTCGGTTCCGACGGCATCGTTTGGTACGCCGGCAACCGACGCGGTTATATCGGCCGGTATGACCCGAAGACGGACCGGATCGAGAAGATCGGCATGCCGGACGGTGCGGCCCGCGATCCGCACACGTTGATCTTCGATCAGGGCGAAAAGCACATCTGGTTCACGGTGCAGTGGGGCAACTTCGTCGGCCGCCTGCGTCTCGCCGATAAGAAGGTCGATTTGGTTCCCGTGCCGACCGAGGACAGCCGACCCTACGGCATTATCGTCGCCCCCGACGGTACGCCCTGGATCGCGCTCTTGGGCACCAACAAGCTGGCGTCGGTCAATCCCCAGACCCTGACACTAACCGAGCATGAGTTGCCGGAATTGGATGCCGCGCCCCGGCGTATCGGGGCGACCGGCGACGGGCGCATCTACTACACGGACTATTCGCGGGGCAGCCTCGGGCGTCTCGATCCCAAGACCGGCAAGGCCGGCGAATGGGCTGCACCGTCAGGCGGCGGTTCCGGGCCTTATGCCATGGCCGTCGATGGTGCCGACCGCGTCTGGTACGTGGAGACCGGCGAGCGGCCCAATTTTTTCATCGGATTCTCGCCCGAGGGCAACCAGACCGTCTCGGTGACACCGGTGCCGTCGGGCGGCGGGTCCATCCGCCACATGGTCTATGATGCGAAACCCAAGGTCGTCTGGTTCGGCACCGACGCCGGCACCATCGGCCGGGCCGTGTTGCCGCCTGGCTGATCGCAGCATCAAGGATTGAAACACGGTCTTGCCGACCTACCTATTGACTGTTCGGCCGAATGGGCCTGATCTAACCGGTGCAACGGGAAACGGAAAACAATGTCTCAATTCGAAGAAACCACCGAAGGCATCACCGTCCGAGTCGAGAGTTTTTACTTGGAAGAGCAGTCCGAACCGTCCGATGACCACTATGTCTGGGCCTATCGTGTCGAAGTGGAGAACAACGGCGAGGCGGTCGTCCAGTTGCTGACGCGCCATTGGGTGATCACGGACTCGACCGGCAAGACCCAGGAAATCCGCGGCGACGGCGTGGTCGGGCACCAACCGGTCCTGGAACCCGGTCAGTCCTTCGAGTATACCAGCGGCACACCGCTGGCCACGCCGTCGGGTTTTATGTCGGGCTCGTACCAGATGATCGATGACGGTGGCCGTCAGTTCGATGCGATCGTCCCCGCATTTTCGCTCGACAGTCCGTTCCAGGACAAAGCGCTTCATTAGGACCGGGATTCCCTGGTGTTGACGGGCAGTGCGATCGAACCCATCTGCTAGGGGCAGGGGTTAGGAACAACGGAATACGGAACGGAGCACGGCAGTGACAGTGGACAACCCCATCAATCTTGTCGAAAAGGTCGACCTGAGCACGGAAGACAAAGCCCCACGCCCGACCCGCGAGGAAGCGGAAGAGGCGGTGCGCACGCTGATCCGCTGGGCCGGCGACGATCCGACCCGCGAGGGACTGACCGACACGCCGAACCGCGTCGTGCGCTCCTACGAGGAGTTTTTCGACGGTTACGACGCCGACCCCAAGGAGATTCTCGAGCGTACGTTCGAGGAGGTCGACGGCTACGACGAAATGGTCCTGCTCCGCGACATCCGCTTCGAGTCCCATTGCGAGCACCACATGGTGCCGATCATCGGCAAGGTCCACGTCGCCTACCTGCCCAGTCATCGGGTCGTCGGCATCTCCAAGCTGGCCCGGATCGTCGAGGTCTATGCCAAGCGCCTGCAGATCCAGGAGAAGATGACGGCGCAGGTCGCCAACATCATCGATGAGGTGCTTGAGCCGGACGGGGTCGCCGTCGTCATCGAGGCGGCGCACCAGTGCATGACGACGCGCGGCGTCCACAAACCGGGTGTCACTATGGTCACCAGCCGTATGCTGGGCGCGTTCCGGGAGAACGCCTCGACCCGGCGCGAGTTCCTGGCCATGATCGGTACGCCGGGCTCGACGGAAACTGGATTCGGCTGAACCGGACCCACCGGTATACCGATGACTTTCTGTTGATTGGACAGACCGACGCCGATCGGTAGTAATCTCAACCCCTGTGCCAATCGCAATCGGGAACGGGAACGCGTGAAGCATCGATTTACCGGTACATGCCGGACCGCCGCCCTGCTGGCCGGGGTTTGGGTATTTCTGCTCGTCCTGACCTTCGGCGGTGCGGGCCGGGCGGCCAACCTTATGGGCGATCAATCGAGCCCTTATCTGCGCTCCCATGCCAAGGACCCGGTCCATTGGCAACCGTGGAGCGACGATGCCTTCGAGCGGGCACGCAAGGAAGGCAAGCCTGTGTTCCTGTCGATCGGCTATCTCGCCTGCCATTGGTGCCACGTGTTGCAGGACGAAAGTTTTACCGACCCGGCGACGGCGGCCGTGATGAACGATGCCTATATCAACGTTCTCGTCGACCGAGAGGAACGTCCCGACATCGATGCGGTGATGATGCGCGCCGCCGACCTGATGGGGGCGCAAACCGGCTGGCCGCTCAACATGTTCCTGACCCCCGACGGCAAACCGTTCTTCGCCGGCGGCTACTTCCCGCCGGAACCCCGGCTTGGCATGCCGGCCTTTCGGCAGGTCGTGGAGGCCGCCGCCCGGGCCTACCGCGAAGATAGGGCCGGACTGGACGCCTTCGGTGCTCGCGTCGAGGCCAGACTCCGTCAGGTCAACCAGGCCGTCCTCGGCCGCCCGGCCGATCTGTCCCGCCCTGCCTTGGCCGCCGCGGCGCGAACGGCACTCGCTGACATCGATCAGTTCAACGGCGGTTTCGGAACGGCACCGAAACACCCCATGTTGCCGGGCCTCGGTGCGCTCTGGCGCATCCACCTTCGCACCGGCGACCCGGACCTTGGTGCCGCCGTTACCGAGGGGTTGGAGGCCATGATCCAGGGCGGCCTCTATGACCACTTGGGCGGCGGCTTCGCCCGATATGCCACCGATCCGGAATGGAAGATCCCGCATTTCGAAAAGATGCTGCTGGACAACGCGCTCTTCCTTAATCTGCTTACCGACGTGTGGCGGGAAACCCGCTCCCCGTTACTGGCCCAACGGATCGCTGAGACCGTCGCCTTCCTGATGCGCGAAATGCGTCTTGACGGCGGTGCCTTTGCTTCGTCGCTGGATGCGGATTCGGAAGGCGAGGAAGGTCGCTTCTATGTGTGGACGGTAGCGGAAATCGACAGGGTCCTGGGTGAGGCGGCGCCACTTTTCCGGGATGCCTACGACGTCACCAAGGAGGGAAATTGGGAAGGCGTCACCGTCCTCAATCGCGCGGGTCAGAACTGGCAGGACCTGGCGAAATCACACGGCATGGACCTTTCCCATCTGCACGACAGCCTTACGCGTTCCCGCGGGCGGCTATTCCTCGAACGGGCCCGGCGGGTGCGCCCGCAGCGAGACGACAAGGTGCTCGCCGATTGGAACGGCGCCGCCATTGCCGCTCTTGCCGAGGCTGGCGCCGCCTTCGGGCGCAGCGAATGGATCGCGGCCGCCGAAACCGCCTACGTCTTCGTTCGCGGCAACATGACCGTTGGCGCCAAACTGCGCCACGCCTGGATGGACGGCGTCGTTGGCGACGCTGTCACCCTTGACGATTTTGCGGCCATGGCCCAAGCCGCCTCGGCGCTTTCGGACATCACCCAGAACCGTGCCTACCTGACGGACGCGAAGACCTGGATCGCGGAAGCCGAAGCCCTGTGGAGCGAGACCGACGGGGCTTATCGGCAAAGCGAGTTAGCCGTCCGCGACGGTTTGCCCGCCCTGATCCTCGGCGAGGACCAACCGGGCCCGGCCGGCAACGCCATGATGGCCGACAATCTGGCAAAGCTCTCCCTTCTGACCGGCGAGACGGCCCACGGGAAACGGGCCGAGCGCATCGCCCAGGCCTTCCTCGCCGTCGCCTATCAGGCGGCACCCTACTTTGGCGGCGTGCTGGCGAGCGCCGATACGCTCCTCTCAGGTGCCCAGGTGGTGATCGTCGGCGCGCCGGCTAGTGCCGACACACGGAACCTCCATGCCGCCGTCATGGCTGCCCCCATCCCTGGTCGGACCGTTACCGTCATCGAGCCGGGAACGAACCTGCCGAAAGGTCATCCTGCGTCCGGGAAAGGGCTGGTCGACGGTAAGGCTGCTGCCTATGTCTGCGTCGGAACGCTCTGTTCGCTGCCTGTCACGGAGCCGGCCCAGATGATCGAAACGGTCCGTTTTATGCGGTCCCAGGGCTACGACGCGGCGAAAACCTCTGTCACGGAAGATGCCGTAGACGGTTGACCCGGCTGGCGGTTAGGGTTTCTCTAGCCCACCCGGTATCATCGCCGGACGTCGAAACAGCGCCACGGTCCCCGAACGCATGGAGCCACGCCCGATTATCCTGGTTACCGGCACCCTGTTGTCGATCCTGGCACTAGTGATGTGCGTACCGGCCGCAGTCGACTTCCTGCTCGGTCATTCCGATTGGGAGGTCTTCGCGGTGGCCGCAGGGGTGACGCTGTTCGTCGGCGTCGGCATGGTACTGACCAGTCGAGCCGACAGCACGCGGCTCTCCATCCGTCAGGCCTTCGTGATGACGACGACGAGCTGGATCGCGTTGGTGTTGTTCGCCTCGTTGCCCTTTGCCTTTTCGGAGCTCAACCTCAGTTTCACGGATTCGGTCTTCGAGTCCATGTCCGGCCTGACCACCACCGGCTCGACCATCATCACCGGACTCGACAAGGCACCGCCCGGCATCCTCATGTGGCGCGCACTCCTACAATGGGTCGGCGGTATCGGCATCATCGTCATGGCGATCTCGATCCTGCCCATGCTCAAGGTTGGCGGCATGCAGCTGTTCCGCATGGAAAGTTCGGATCAATCGGAAAAGGCCCTGCCTCGCGCGGCTCAGATCACGACCGCGATTACCGTCATCTATGTTGCTTTCACGCTCATTTGGTCCGGTGCCTATTGGATGGCCGGCATGAACGGTTTCGAGGCGGTGGCCCATTCCATGACGACCATCGCCACCGGCGGCTTCTCGACTTCAGATGGTTCGGTCGGGCACTTCAACAACCCGCTGATCGACTTTCTCGCCGTTGGCGGCATGCTGGTCGGGTCCCTGCCGTTCATCCTTTATCTCAAGACCCTGCAAGGCGATTGGGGGGCCTTGTGGACCGACAGCCAGGTCAAGTGGTTCCTGACGACGGTCGCTTTCCTCATTCTTTTTGCCGCCGGATGGCTGTGGCTGATCAATCACGAACACCCGTTCGAGGCGCTCAGACTGGCATCCTTCAACATCGTCTCAATCATCACCGGCACGGGTTACGCCACCGACGACTACGGCATCTGGGGCGGTTTCGCCAATCCGCTGTTCTTTTTGATTATGTTCATCGGCGGTTGCGCCGGTTCGACCACCTGCGGCATCAAGGTGTTCCGTTTTCAGGTCCTCTACGCAGCGGCCCGCGCCCAGGTCCACCACTTGTTGCAGCCGCACGGCGTATTCGTGCCCCTCTACAACAAACGCCCGGTCACCGACGAGGTTATCGTCTCGGTGCTATCCTTCTTTTTCATGTGGTTCTTTGCCTTCGCCATCCTGGCCCTGGGCCTTGGCATGCTCGGCCTCGATTTCCTGACCGCCCTGTCGACGGCGGCCACCTCCATTGCCAACGTCGGCCCGGCACTGGGCCCGGTCACCGGTCCGTCGAGCACCTTCCAGAGCCTGCCCGACGCCGCCAAGTGGCTGATGATCGGCGGCATGCTTTTGGGTCGCCTCGAACTGTTCACGGTGATCGTGCTGTTCAGCCGCACCTTCTGGCGGGCGTGAGGCTGCCGGCCGATTGCGGCCGACATCGACGATTTAGATGAAATGGCGGAGAGGGAGGGATTCGAACCCTCGGTACGCGTAAGCGTACAACGGTTTTCGAGACCGCCCCGTTCGACCACTCCGGCACCTCTCCGCAATCGAGGAAATCCGTCGGTTTGGCCGAGGGAGGGGGTATTTATCACCGGCGGTATCGCCCTGGCAACACCTGTTCCGCCGCGCCCGGCGGGTTGAATGCTAAGCCGCTTCCGGATGCCACACGCGGACCCGGTTGCGGCCGGCGCGTTTGGCTTCGTAAAGGGCCTGGTCGGCGAGTTCGATGGAGTCCTCCGGCGGGCCTTCCGGGGCCAGTTCCGAGACGCCGAACGAAGCGCTGACGTGAATGCTGACCCAGATAACTACCTTATGTGTCGTTTAACCCATTGTCTCAATTGAGCGAATTGGATTGCTGGATCACAGTTGTTAAATCGCCACTCACATTCCTTCAAATATAGCCCGAATTGG
>Ga0056135_10000486_pt1 | contig 10247 bp, 6 predicted proteins | sample WorMetG1aBELIZE1_FD_67481 | JGI IMG/M metagenome (GOLD analysis project Ga0056135, IMG submission 67481) | Marine gutless worms symbiont microbial communities from Max Planck institute for Marine Microbiology, Germany - Inanidrilus... ...
CCGGAAATGACGTCATTTATGACGTCATAATTTGGGTTCAAGATGGAAATTGCAAAAAATGGCTCGAGAGAATTTTAGTATTGGTGCGTTGTACAATATAACCAAAAATCAGGACAATCCAATAAAAACTGTAGGACGAGATAGTTTTTTGAGCCCAAACCCCTTAAAAATACAAGTTTTTAGGGGTCACCCAGCCCCCAGGGGTCGCACAGCCCCTATATTCTACGGGACACAACTAGACCCAGACATATAACAATAACATGTCCTAGTTTAATCGAAATCGGATCAAAGACGGCTGAGAAAAACTCTGCACAAACAAACAAACACACAGACAGACACTACGAAAATAATGGTCACTTGACTGTGAACCAGTTATCAGAACTGTTCCGTGCTGTGCTGTGTATGACAGTTATACACAATGATAGGCCCCTATACGCACACACGTGAGCAGTTTTAGAGGTGACTGTTGGTTTCAGGTTTAGGTTCAGTTTTTGTGTACGTTTAGGTTAAGCAATTTGTATGTTTTCTGTTTTAGCTTAGACTATTTTGTTCTTGTGTTGTTTGCTTTTGTCGTGTTAGTTTCAGCTTCATTATTAGGCTACTACGCCAAGAGATTGGCTGGGAAGAACGTCTCCGAAATGACCTATTTTATGTCGAGTTGAGTTTGACGTAAAAAAATTGATCAATCGCAGTCCCCTCAGCATTGACGTCACCGAGTTGAAAGCGGCTTACCTACAAGCCAGAATGACGTGAGCCGTGATTCAGCGAACCGTTCTCGGCAGGCATGGATTGCTCACGACACGACGTCTTTGTCCACGGTTGACACTGAGTGCTGTCACGTGACGGCAGGTGCGCGATTCCCACGCGCCGCATGATGCTAGCGAGTCGAGTGGGCGTGTCGGTGTGACAGAACAGTCGACCTTCGTATATATATGCTACATCTCCCACTCATATAGGCGCAAATCTGGCTGGAATTCTGGAGGGACGCAGGAGTGGATCCAGAATACTTAGACTGATAGATAGATACAGTTATTTGTATAGCGCCTATAAGTCGAAAGAGTCACTAGGCGCTTCAGTTGCCAAAAAGATGTGTTTTCAGAGATCATCTGAAAGAATCGAAGGAGAGTCCCGGCCGCCGAAGCCCGGTTGGAAGGTCATTCCACAGTCGAGGACCAGCAGCCGAGAAACTTCTATCGCCGAGTTTGTTGTGAGTTCGTGGAACGAGCAGCTTCCACACTTACACACTTACACACTAAACACTCACGGTAGCGGCCTGTGTGGCTCGGCTGCTGACGTGTTTATGATTGGCTGACTGTGCGCTTTCTTCACCGAAACACGCTTTGGCTGGACACCAAATATCACACGCAGAAAGTCTGTTACAACAACAGCATGTTTCATTACCATATTGTATCCACCCAAACACAAATGCTGCTTGACAGTTAATAAATGTACAGAATCACATTACAATAAAGGATTACTACAAATTTCTGCATGAGATTATTACGAAAACATACGACAATTTTTAACAAAATCTTACAACATACACAAACTATTCAACAAATACAATACCACAGAACGATACAAAAATAAAACCAGGCTAAAATTATGAAAAAAAGAAAAACACGTAACATTAGGCTGTTAAGCATTTCTGTCAAACAAGTGACATTATGCATATGATTATGGGTAATCACATCTGAGAACTGGTGTACAGGACGCAAACGTTCCTTCCCTCAGGAGTAAGTTGGTGGATTAAGAAAGCATGAAGTGCCATGCGTGACTTTCAGTGATTGGTGACAGTGCTCAAGTTCCTTTGAATGCTGCGACAGTGTTGGTTAGGTGACAGGAAGGGCGTCCAATCTGTATTGATTGAGTTAAGGTTTTATGTCCCATTCAACAAAAAATGGGTCATTTCTCATTTCGGACATGTTCTCCAAGTCAATCTCTTGGCTTGGGATGGAAAAACAAAACCTAACACAACAAAACAACGCATTCATCAATCAAAAGAAATGTACTACAACACAAAATAAGCACAAAAACTAACGCCAGGTATAGTCACCTCTTACGACATCCGGCCTTGAGATGGAGAGGCTCTATTTTTATTTCGGCACTTCATAAATCTGTCACTTACTTACTTACTTAGACACTTACCTACTCACTTACAGCTCCGGGACCTACACGGGGCATCCAATCTGTAAGAAACCAGCTCCCGTTATCCCCAGGGTTCTATTCTAGCCCAACCTGCAGCAACTATAGAGAAGAAGGCTGTACAAATGAACTGAGTGAGACACTACGACAGTGCAGTAAATATTCAGATATGACTACGTCTCAAAATGAACATTTATGTACATTTGTCCTTTTGCTTTCAGTTATTTGACACAGTTGGCTGGGTGTCAGGAAGGGCATATGACCTACAAAGAGAAATCACACTTGTGCACGGTTTCCTTGAAGACGTAGAGACCACTGGTGACTGCCAGCTAACCAGATAAACATAGAAAACAGCAGTTAACACAGTTGTAGGCATATGACGGTAGTAAATAATGCACACTGCAGTTATGTTAATTGCTCAGTTAAACATATGAAAAATGTACACCGTAAAACATTACATAACATGGCTGCACCAGGTATGAATGCCATGATAAAAACCAGACAGAAGGGAAAAAAATTACGAATACTGTACCTTTTCTGCTGGAGTGGCATACGCAGATGCTAAGGTTTGCCAACGAGTAGTCTGCACATCAGCAAAGTACTGTATAATAAAATATTTGCACAGCTTTGCAACTTGTGCCATTTCACAATGAACAGAGATGCATATTACAACAATGTGAGATTTAATTTATCTATCACATTAGTACTGACAACACGAATTGGGATGACGTTAGAGTACAATACTTAATTACCGCGAATGCCATAACGTATCCAGCATCAGTTTTGATGGACAAACAGCTCACTGAAAACTGAAAATGTCTCTATTTCTCTCGAAGTGCAGAGCTTCTAAAAATTTATGTGATACTGCATAGCTAGAAAACGACACTGCTAAATTTATAGCAATGCTGTAAGCTGTTATGCAACAAAAAGCCATAATGTGTTTAGTGTTCAATGCAGCAACTTTCCATATGTCAATGCTGCAGTAATCAAGCCAGTCTAACAGCATCATTCACGGTCACATACTCACTGCCAAAGGCATTCATAATTACTTTGACCACCTGTCAGTATTAGTATTAGCAACTCAACAGTAGACAATTCACCTGCTTTCTAATTTCTTTAGAAAATTTGTCAAGCTGTCGACACATGTCACTGTGACTTAACTTCTTCAAGTTCAAGAACAATGCCTGCAGCATTAAAATTTGACAAAAATAATCATGCTGCAATATTTCTCAGTGACACAATCAAGTCACTGTAAATGTTAAATAACTTTAGAACAGCATTTCCAAGTGCAAGGTTATCATATTATGCATTATGGAGAATAACACGAGTACACGCGTTCACAGCAACACATACAGCAACTCCAAATTATAGTACTGCAAACTGCCATTTACCAAAAACCTCTGACAATGGTGTCTTTACTCAATTTCCATCAATCTGTATTACCAAGCATAATTGCTCATAAGCATTACTGTTGGCTGGGTCTTAATGGCACTTTGAATAACAATAGGTTAAACCACACCTGTAGTCATTTATAAGGCAGAAGTGAGAACAATGCAGATAAGGCCTCAGGGGAGGATTAAGACTGTCTTCCACCATCTTCTGGAAGACGGTTAAAATTCTCAGTGAATTCTTTCTCATACATATTTTATATCAGCACTACGAAATTTCCTAGTTTTGGAAGATGGTCAGAAATCCTTAACGATCTTCCTACTTTTCTTACATTTCGGAAGACGGTCAAACAAACTGGATCTACCTGTGCAACGACATACACAAAAGACCTACAAGAAATGAGCACAGCATGGAGGACAGTGGCAAAGAAAAGAGCTGATGACTGTGATTTGGGGCAGAAACTCATTGCCAAATGTCCTACAAGATGCAGGAGAAATTAAGATGAAATGAGTTAAGGTTTTACGTCCCACTTGACACAAAATAGGTCATTTCAGAGAGTTCTTCATAGCTAATCTGTTAGCTTAGTATTGAAGAAACTAAACCTAACACAACAAAAGCAAATTATACAGGAACAAAATGACAAAAATGCACAAAAAGCAAACCTAAATCTAAAGAAAACCTAAACCTAAAACAACAGTCAACTTTAAGAACAGCTTGTATGTTTGTGCATATCACTGTGCACAACTGTCATACATAATGCAGCACAGAACAGTTCTGATAATCTTCCCTGTTATCCTCCGGACAATCATCATTGCTCAGATGTTGTCTGGTGGAGGGGAGAGGGAGGAACTAAGTCGCAAGTGTAAAACTAAACTAAGTTTTCCTACTATACAACGTGATCAATCAAGACAACTTGCACACAGAAAAGTACACCATTATTTCAAAACATGCATTACAAGTTACAAAGTACAAATAGTGAAAAAGCCAGCCAACCTTCCACTTGATGCATTCATAAGTGTGTGGATCGTGCGATACAGCAAGACCAATCTTCAGCCTGTCGAGTGTGTGCCAGTCTATTTCACAAGCAAAATGTCATGGCAACACGTTTAACAATAAGCACATGTTACCAAATATAAGCATTTCTTTAACTTATAACTCTAATGAATAAAATAATAATAACTAGTAAAAACAGCACATTGTATCATATTGTATGACTTTGACTATAACAAATTATCAGTTGATGCGCATTACCGATGTGAGCCACAGCATATCTTATTACAACAACAAGCGGTCAAAGTAATTCGACAATAGGCCGCATCGCTGCAACACGTGGATGGTTCAGTGGTATTCGCCAGGTGGCGACAGTGTGCACCCTACTTAATAATGCTTGCTTGGGCCCACCCGAATTCAAATCCCAAACGACATCTCGATTAGTTCAACCGTTTTTGCACAGCTCGCCCCTTCCCACCTCAAAATTGCCCCTTACCAAGGGGGATCTGGACCTCATCAATAGATGGTTCCTTGGGCTCAGTGGAGTCCTCAACTCATACGGCATCTCAATCAGTTCAGCTGTTTTTTGCAGGGCTCACGACTGTGACAAACCAACCGACCACGCTACTCCATCCGTAACAACAGGCCACATCTACGTCTAATTATTCAAATTTAAAACACCCAAAAAAGCATACATCTCGTGTATGATGTCTGAAAATCTGCCACCATTTCTGATAATTGCTGCAACAGACACACAGACACAGTGGTAGGTATCCTGAATGTTATTCTTTTTCTTTTATTATTTAGTCTATAGCATATAGTGAGCATTCTATATTACAATTCTGAAACGTGGACCTTGACACCTGTGGCATATCGAAGACTACGTTTTATCTGAGGCAGATTATGGGAGTTAAGAAGCAAGACTATGTCAGAAACATGGACACTGAGAAACATCTAAGACCAGAAAGGGACACTGTCACCAGAATTCAAAACAAATGATTGTGGTACTTTGGCCATGTCGAAAGGATGGAACCACATCGACTGCTATACCAAGCCCTTTATGCCAGGATACATGGCATGAGACCTCCTGGAATATTAAAACTGTGCCGGATTGACAACAGTGCTGCCGACAGCATTAAACACGGACTCATCATTCTGGAAGCCGCATGCAAAGCGTGAGACTGCCAACAATGGAAGAGATACATGAGGTTGTCCGAGGGTGTGCCAGCACTGCCAAGACACCAAAGAAGAAGAGAAATATAAACTTGGTCATATGCAGATGCAAAAAATATAACATTGATAAATATAACACTGACCGATCATTTGCTCACTTAAGTGTCATATTTTACCTATATCCGCATTAGACATCATAACTCTCCTTCTCCATTTGTTCATGTTGGAGCAGACCAGAACATTTTATATCCTCCATCCCACCAAGTTTTCCTTGCATGGCCCCTCTGTGTAGTTCCATCTACTAGAGGCCTGCATGGGTATGATTCTCCCCCATGACCACCTTGCCACAGTGACGCCGTTCCCACCCCATCACATTGCTCCCTGCCACTGACCCATCCTGCAATGACAACCACGCTGCACCCAACATCACAAATCTAATTAGACAGTTCAGCCAAGTTATCGGTGGTTATACTACACAGTAACAGCACACAGCATGCTTGTAAATACAGACCACGGACCAGAGTTCAACACTGTGTAGGAAGTCAAGCAAGGTAACTAATAAGACTACACGTTCGCGGCTCGTCCAATCCCTGTGGTTTGCCCATCACTTTAGTCCCAACATCATAGGTTCCTCACAACTTTCATACCCACCTCTAAAGGCACCCACAGGCCAAGTGGGGTCCTCGTCTCCCCTGATTCCGTGCAGGCCTCTACCATCCACTTCCATCAATGTAAGTGTTCGATCCGACTGATAAATGTTCACTTACAGTGTACTGCAATGGTTTGTACATAAGATCTTCTCGTCGACTGAGGCCTATTGCACCATATCGTCCACTGGTGTGCAACCCAAGAACAATGTGCCGATAGACATTTCCTCGGAATGTACTACGAAAACTGATTGGAAACCGGTCGACAGACTGCAAACAGTTTGTCAGATAGCTGCAGTTGTTAAGGAACTGAAGCATCACCACTGAAAACTACAGACAACAAGTCACTTCTTAATATGTTTATTAATATTTGCACAAAACAGTGACATTTGGCACTGTCTTTAAGTCTCAGTTGGCATCAATAATGATTTTTATTGTCAGGTAAAGTTATGTAATTAACTGAAAACTGCAAACACATCTAAATAAGTGACCTTTTAGTCACTTTATGTCTTATTATATCATTTTTCAAAAGTGAATATATAAACAAGAGCTCAGCAGTAGTTGAGATGGGTGACCATTTGGCCATAATAGACATGGGTCAAAAAGAGGGGGCTGCTGTGCCCCTTTCTGGGCGGCGGAGGAGCTTGGCCCCATCTAACACAATGTGGCCTGGGCTCAGATCTACCTCCGTACCAACTGGCACCTTGATCCATCCAGCCGTTTAGCCACAACAGACATGGGCCAAAAACTGGGAGGTGGGGGGCTGTGACCCTTTGGGGGGTAAGTCCCCATCTAACACAATGTGGCCAGGGCCGAGGCCTACCTCCATACCAAGTGGCATCTTGATCCATGCAACCGTTTGGCCACAACAGACATCGACCGAAAATTGGGGGCTGCTGTGCCCCTTTTTAGGGAAGGAGCTTGGTCCCCATGTAACAATGTGGCCTGTGCCAAGGCCTACCCCAGTACCAAGTGGCATCTTGATCCATATAGCCATGTAATAAGTTGCTTTACAGTGGCAACTATCAAAAGGATACATTGCAAGTATAACAGCTTCTAAGCATTTGATTGGCAATGATTCCCTGATCATCTCTTTGGCACATTCCATGAGGCTACAATTTAACATACATTCCAGTGTTCTACACAAAATTATATTCCACTCAGCATTACAAAACTGCTCCAGCATTACAGAATATAAACCACTGTATTATCCGATTCAGTGCTATTAATATCATTTAAAACATTACACATGGTGAGCATCATTCATAATAAATCTGTGTAATCAGTAAAGCATATGATACTCTCCACCTCAGATTTTTGTTACTTTTCTGTTTAACCGGCCTCTCTTCTGGAGTTAGTCCAGGTCAGGCCATGTTCCCAAACGATAACTTCTGGTATAATCTGAGCAGGTTTTTACACAATCGATGCACACACAATCACAAAACCAACAGTGTCAATGCACTGAAGGAAACTCAAAGCACTGACTCCAATCCACGAAAATCACCCACTGATTTCAACCTTTTTTGATCCATCTACAGACTCGTGGGGGACAGGACGCTGCACACAGATGCCAATATACCACAGTAAAGTACCAAGTTCTATAGTACAAGAAGAGTTTAGCAGTTGCTGAGATGGGCGACCGTTTGGCCACAATAGACATGGGCCGAAAACTGGGGAGGACTACTGTGCCCGTTTCTGTGGGAGAAGCTGGGTCCCTATCTAACACAATGTCACCTGGACTGAGCCTTACCTCTGTACCAAGTGGCATCTTGATCCATCCAACCGTTTGGCCACAATACACCAACGTTACAGACAGACAGACAGGACAACGATCATGTAGCATATGGCGAACTGTTACTTGTAACAGTCGCCCAAAAATCACCAAAGAGTGGTGAGTTAATTCAACTAAACACGACGAATAATATGCTTAGAAAGGAAGCAAAACATAGCTTATGCTACATATGCACAAAAAAGTATATACCCGCACAGTGGTCTGCTCTTCTTTATGTCAAAAAACTGTGTTCCAGTGTGATTGTATCTTTGACAGATTAAGAATTAACAGATCAAGTATGTCAGTAAAATACCATAGGAAATATGTACAGTAACACGCAAAAATATGAAGTAGAATGTTGACAAATTATGTGTCAATTAGCAAACTTATGCTCGTCAAACCTTGTGCAGTTTTGATGATGGCAACTTGTGACTTGCAATACCATCTGCTAATATCATTAATTACTAATCAATCTTATGTGCATTCATTAATAAGTGCATTCTAGCTAACAGTGGGGGGATGGTCGAGGTGGGCACTGGTTAGTCCGGATGGAGTGGTGCCCATCTGGATGGTCAGTGTGTCTGCCTCTGTTAATCTCCCCTTGCACCATAAAGTCCAGAAGTTCTCTTATGGCACCAGCTCACTCAGGTGGTCCCGGAAAAAGGGCCATAAAACGGTTGTGTGTGTGTGTGTGTGTGTGTGTGTGTAGCTAACAGTGGCCTGCTGAATCATACTGGGCTCTAAACATCTGCCTATAGAACCACAGTAGGTTACCAAATATCTCCCCACAGCACCAAAAAATCTCCAAAACAGAACCATGGCATCCCACTGAAGCATCTCCCTGTAAAGCTACGGTGATCCCCAAACGTCGCCATGTGTAATTAAAGCAAGCCCCCAAACATGTCCATTGCTGTATATGGTGGGTCCCCAAACACCTGTCTAGTGTCTATGGAACCAAAACGTCTCCCTTTAGAACCATGTGTGCTAAAACATCACTCAGTGGAATCACAAGATTTCCCTAGATGAAACAGGAAGGGGAACCCAACCATCTCCATTTTGGAACTAGGGTGGGTGCCTGGACATCGCCCTACAGAACCAGAACATCACCATGGAATCATTGTGGACAGCCATAACATCTCTGTGGAAAACCAGATGACCAATGACTAGGCCAGCACAGCACTGCACTGCAGTAGGCCACATGGAGCAACAACCATCAGGAACAAAGTTCTAGTCAAATTGGTTTAGCCTTTCCATGCCTAAATCATAGATAACCTGGTCCTTTCTCAAACTACTGTGTTTCTCAATTTTTTCCGACCCTCACCAAATATGATGACAGTACCGAGGACTAGTCACTGACTTGACAGTATTGACTTTGATTTTCTATATTCCTCCCTACTGTTGAATGACAGTGCTTAATGCAAGGTAGTTTGATTCAAAATTGATGACATTTGTTTTTTTGTTCACTTGTTTTAGTGGTGCTTTAAGGAAATTGACATAGAGCTTTTCTATCAAAGCTAAAGCCACATGATGCGGGAAAGTTCTCAGAATGTTGGTTAACAGGTACCTGAGAAAGTGCTTTCAATAAAAAAATAAGGAAAGAAATGTGTGCAAAGTATAAGTTTTACACCCTCACTGTAGCAATAACGAGCAGCCATAGTAAAGAAACAGAACTGTTATTTTAATCCATATATTAATGTAAAAAAGATACTGCAGTGCTTGCAAGTATGCCTGGACAGCATCTATTCTTTGCTGAATAGAAGAATCTGGTGGGAAGTTGATTGGTGCATGTGGCATTGCAACCTAATGCACATGCACGTACAAGCAGAACTTATCAGGTTACCAGTAGAGATTACGTTTACACAACAACAAAGCTGCTGCAGTCTATGTGGCATCTTTCATCCTACGTTGTACTGATGAGTTCTACTTGAAATCATTTATCAAACTGCTTTCATTCACTGTCTTCAAATACACGGTAAATATCTGAGATGAAAAGTATCACTCTTATCAAACAATGACAATTTAATAAGTCATTAATATATCTATTCTAAGTCTTAAAACAAGAGCTCAGCGGTAGCTGAGATGGATGACCGTGGCCACAATAGACATGGGCTGAAAAGAGGGGGGCTGCTATG
>Ga0056135_10000487_pt1 | contig 10246 bp, 5 predicted proteins | sample WorMetG1aBELIZE1_FD_67481 | JGI IMG/M metagenome (GOLD analysis project Ga0056135, IMG submission 67481) | Marine gutless worms symbiont microbial communities from Max Planck institute for Marine Microbiology, Germany - Inanidrilus... ...
CCGGCTGGGCGCCACTCCATCCGGACTAACCAGTGCCCACCTCCACCATCCCCCCATATTTTTTACAGGCCGGATGCCCTTCCTCCTGCCCAACCAACAGCGTCAAAGCACTGAAGGCACATTGTACACTATGTTCAATTTCATACTAAAGACAAAGGTATATACCCATAGTCCTAAGGACTGTCGGGGCCAGTGCTGATCTCTGGTTTCTGAGTCTGACAGCTCACAGGTAATATTAGCCACAAACCCAGCAATAGGCTGTCATTACTTTCTACCAGGCCCGCGGTTACCTTCCCAGCTTCAGAGAGTCATCATCCTTGGCCGGTACCAATTTCTTCCACTTGATGAACAGAAGCACGTGTGTGTGAATGACTTGACTAGGGTCACAGCATGACAGCAGTACGGCTAGGGATTGAACCTCGGAGCTCTAGGTTGCTAGTCCAATACCCTACCTAGTGCACAATGTAACAGGAAAGACGCTTTAGCATACACCAACAGAACTGTAATGTTGGTTGTTGCATAACCAACCACACCATTGTTGTGAATGAAAAATGTAGCTGTGTGTGTCAGTACAAAGGTGTTAATCAATAACGACTACAGACTGCAAAGTATTTATATTACTCTGAAACAAAACACAATGCAATCATTAAAATGCACATCAGATGCCAAAGACCTTTTCTAAGGTTAGCATATTGATGTCAGCCTGCAGCTGCACTTCGGGCTTGGTGCGAAGCTGGCTTTTGTATGCTTCAAACTCTCGTGCTTGCTGCTGAATCTTTGCCTCGGCTTCAGTCAACTGATGCTTCAGCTTGGCAATAACCTCCTCCTGGTCACGAGAGCGGCTTCTACATAAGCACAGTCCGCGTACTTCTCACAGCAACATAAACCGTTTTATGACCATTGTGGTAGCCAGCAACACCAGTTAAGAACTGAAGAATTTCATGGAGTAAAGTTTTACTGCCCACATGCCCTTGCTGATGGCAACTAGTTCATTCAGATTAGGGAAAAGACGCCAGAGTTCTCTCCACTGCTGTTTCTGACACTGTCTCCGTACCATATACCATCTCCATACTGTAACACTGTCTCTGTATCATGCTGCTCATAGTAAACTTCGATGAAATGCATAACTATGTTAACATTGGCTGTACATGGTGTGTCATAATTACTGGAACCCCCAGGTTATTGTGGCATAACTTTTGAATAAATGGGTACAAACTGGCAATTTTTATACACAAACATTAGTAACCTATGACACGTCAGGAGATGCCAAATTGACCACCACACCTTTAAGGTGTCTAGCTGCACAAACTGTATAAAACACTGCTGGACAAAAATCAACTCTATCACAGAGACAGGAACGAAAATCAACAATAAGCACTGGTAGACGAAGCCATTCACTAAAACAAATAGCTGTGTCCTACAAGCAATGGTCTAAAACTACAGGCTAATTTTGCGTGTCCGCCTTTCGCCTTGACACACGCAGACGGGTGTGCCACTGTCTGACTGCCATATCAATAACACGCTGGTCAAGTTCACAGTAATGTCACGTCGAGAGAGACGTTACACGGTAAAGGCAGCACATATGGTGGACAATTCTGGTAGCACTTCACGCAGCATTATCTCATGCCTTGGCAAGAAATTTTTGTGCAAATAAAACTGCACACTGACTAAATTGTGCTGCTGAAAAGTTATGGGTTCTGGTAATTATGACACACTGTGTACATGCAGCACCACTCTCTGTTGTCAACTGCCAATAATGATGTCAGATGCTCGATGTTACCAATAACTTCTTTGTCCATGCTGTTGACCACAGCTGCTATGTGAAAAACATGTCAGATAATGACAAGGCCCCTGGTTAAGTAAGGTTACAAGTCTCAGACCACTAGTAACTACACCGTGGGTCATAAAAAAGGAGCCAACTTATTTTTGTCTGTAACTTTGTCAAAAATCAATGTACTTTAATGCAGTTTTCATTGGTAGATTTAGAAATGAATGGCACATGTGACAGTATGAACATCACTCACCTCACCTAATTAATGTTGCTACACTACCTTGTGAAAGTCAAAACACTGAAAATGTAATATTACAGCGGGATATCACCAAAGAAAATTGCATCAGATGTATCATAGCTTCATCAAAGTGGACCAGGGTCATGTGCCTTATATTTACTTACCAGGGGTGTTATACAGCAAAGCATGTATGAAACAAAGATTCATGACATCGACGACCTGCAAAAATGCTTGATGCGAACTTGTTTTGACTTTAACTGGAACATCATTAATGCTGGCGTGACTATCTGAGATCATGTGTGCATGCATGATGCTAGTGGTGGACACTTAGAATGCATGCTCTAACCTGAGTGTTCATTTATATGATTCACCAGACCAGAACATTTTATGAAACTGTCCATGTAATTTGATGCATGTAACGGCGGCTTTGTAGTTAACATTTAAAGCTGAAGTTGTGTTCACATGCATTTTCGGTTTTTCAACTTTCACAAGGTAGCGTAGCAACATTAATTAAGTGAGGAGGGCGAAGTTCATACCTTCACATGTATCGTTCATTTCAAAATCTAACACTGAAAACTACACTGAAATCCGTTGATTTTTGACAAAGTTACAGACAAAAATAAGTTGGCTCCTTTTTTATGGCCCACGGTGTATGTTGGCTAGATGGGTGGACCTCCCACACTAAAAAAGCTGATCCACTCAAACCATTTTGGAGCAGTCCAGACCAGAATGTGATGAAAATAGAAAACAACGTCCCTGGCCACTGACATCATTTGAGGGTCACTACATTTCTTATATTCTGACATAACTTGATGAGACCAACACAGTAAAAGCAATATCGTTCACATATCTTTAGTAGTTTCAGCTTTACTCAGGGGAGGAGCAAAAAGTTGAACAGGGGGCAAACCCCCATTTACGGGAGTCTAACTGCCATCTGCCAGAACCTACCTTTGACCCAGGCCAATTCGCAAGCCATATTTCATCTCAAAACCTGTTTAACCATAATTCACACGAACAAAAACCAATCAACCACAAAGCTACATCGATAGCATTATAGGCACTGTGTACTCTTCAAGTTCAGTGTACCCACACTAATGACAACTAGAATGTGGGCCAATGCCCAACGTGATGGTCGCCCTGCCGAACGTAGGTGGCGCCCTCTGTTCAACGCCGCAAAGTTTGTCTGACGCCCACTACTAGATGCCGTGCAGTAACGCTGCCAAGACGCGAAAGCCGTTGAAATTTGCAGGGGTGTATTGATCTCAGCCGCTAGTAGGCCGAAGTTCACCATATTGTGCGGACATGTGGAGCACATATTGCTGCTTAACAAGTTTTTTTTCCGATTGTCGATACGTGCCTTAGTTGCGAAGATATAGCCCGACAAACTTGTGCAATGATGCCCAGATGGCGATTTTTGGCGACTTTTTTGCGTCCTGTGTTTTCAGCGAGCCGCGTGCAGCACGTTTCAGACCTGCATTCTAAATTCGCACTAAGGCCACACCATGTGTGGAAGTACGGTAGACATCCAATCTCCGACCGCTGAGATTAGGCGAGGAAAGAAAAAAGAAAGAAGAAAGAAAGAAGATAGAAATCACAGGGCAAAAATATAATGGTCTGCCCTATTACATAGGGCGACCATAACTGTATCATCTATGACAGTATGACAAGTAAAGAATATATATTTTCTTGGCAGACCTTAAGAAGCTTTTGCTTACATTTTTACGAGGACATGAGAGTGATTAGCCAATCACTAAGCATGAAAAAATCACCATCAAATAACATTCGTGATTGGAAAACATGACAGCAGGAAGACTGTAAACACAAGGAATAGAAGTTAGTCACCTTTCTAGTTCCACCTTGTGCTCACATTCCTCCTTCAGTCGGACTGAAGCATCACGTAATCTCTCCATCTCACGAGTATGTTTATGCTGCAGATCTTCGCGATGCTTTTCAACCTGCACATGACGACACTGCACTATGCACCAACTGACCACAATGAACAAACATATCACAAACTTCAATAAATTTGCTTCTTTTAAAATTGCCTATGTTCAAATAATTCAAACAAATTGTGCCTGTTATCAATTATCTATGGCTCAAACAATGGTTATTTGTTTACTTACTACTGCTTGCCGCTGCCGCTGCTACTACTACTACGACCACGACCACCACCACCACCACTGTTTTATGCCCATTATACAGGACAACCTGCATTAGCCAACACCCCCAGTTAAGAACTGGAGGATTTTGTTGGAGCAAAGTATTACTGCCTGCATGCCCTTCCCGAAGGCAACTAGCAAATTCAGATTACAGAGAAAATGACAGAGTTCTCCTCGACAGAGTTACCTGTACCGTCTCCATGCCACTTACTTAAAACAGTTGCGTAATAGCATGAACCAGTGCTCCATTATTGACGGGACGAATTTGATCACAGCAGTCACACTTCAATAACAGCTTTTTGGGTGACCATTACAAGTAAGGGTCTGCCCTATGCTACGGTACCATTGTCCTGTCTGTAACATGGGGTGTATTGTGGCCAAACAGTTGGATGGATCAAGATGGCACTTGGTACAGAGGTAGGCCTCGGCCCAGGCGACACTGTGTTAGATAGGAACCCAGCTCCCCCCATGGAAAGGGGCACAGCATCCCCCACTTTTCGGCCCATGTCCATTATGGCCAAACAGTCACCCATCTCAGCAACTGCTGAGCTCTTGTTATTACTTAAAAGTTGTTTTTCATGACCTACAGTTGAATTTTCTCAATTTTTTTCTGAAATGAAATGACTTAAGCATTCACGCCTAATACTGTATTACATCAAACCTGCTGCACTGAGCAAACATCCCATCAGTTACAGTATGCTAGCATCTTCAATAATAATGATTATAATAATAATAATCATGACGAAGCTTATGACGCTGTTACCATGGAGAGCCATTGCAAAAGTTCACCAGGTTCATTTGATGAATGCAGACTGAGTGCCAGATGGCCACCAACCCTCAGACCGTGTCAACCAACTAGGCTGTGAGTCTGGCTAGTAGGTTGCTATCGCCCACATCCACCATCACCATTTCTTATTATCCAGCCCAAAAGCTGACACTCATTTTACCATCCCATGGAGGGCTGAGTTGACCTAGGCACTGCAGTAAGGTTTGCAACTCATGTCCACAACTGTATATTGTAGTGGTTGTCGTGATAAACACGACTGCTGGCAGTGACATTCAAAGAAAACCTCGTATCTCTCGCACTACAGTCAAGCATGTTACCACCACATCAGACCAATACAACCTGCAGTGGTTGTCAGGAAAAAGTTGGAACTGTTTCCAGCATACTCTGTACAAATAAACACTGATTAAGTGGCAGTTCTTTTGTAATAAAAATTACTGATACTGGCCAGTTACTGATACCGGTCTACATTTGTTGGAATTTGAAAATGTAAGAGATTCATTTTTTACACATGACGTACATACAGTGATCCTCCATCACAGTGCGTGCAAACATACAGTGAACGTTCAGATCAATAACCACAAAATAGTGCACCTTTTCTTCGTCAGCTTTAAGAACCTTTTCACGTTTTTCAAGATTAGTGAGAGCTGTGCGGAGTTCTGCAGCCAGTCGGTCATACTCTGCACCCTACAAACAGCAACAATACAATCAGCTGCTGATACCTGTTTAATATTAGAAATATTACTCCGAAATGAAAAGTTTATTACATGCATATTTACAAAGAGTACATCCACACACTGATGTCATCAAATTTTATTACTAAAGAAAAACACTAAGAAATTACCTTCTTCATCTCTATTGCTAGTTTCCGGTGAAATTCCTCATCAAGTGCTTTAAGACGCTGCTGCTCCTGAAAGACATGCATTTTCACACAATGAACTTCACTCTCCAAGCCATGCCTTACTAGTATATTATGTACTAACACAGTCATCCTATACTGTACAATACAAGAAAATTTGTAACGCACTGAAGTTGCCAAGAACTGTCAGTGTAATTTGATAACTTCAAGTGCAGTATCACAAAGTTCGGTTAAGTACCGGTATTTCAACTCCTCCATTTTACGGGACACTTTCGATGGAAACCTGAGTTAGTCAGTCCTCCTTGGTTCTCCTCCACCACTTGTTTCAGAACAATGGTACAGATTTGTTAACGGCTGGATTACCTTCCTGCCACCAAACCAATAGTGTCAAAGCACTCAAGGGAACTCAAAGCACTGACCGCAACCAGTCTCATCTGTCTTGCTCCACTGCCAGAGTACGAAGTTGATTGAGCAGGATTTAACGTCACACTAAACACATTAGAGGTAATATCAGGGACGGGTTTTTTTACTTTATAGGCGTCAAATGACCCAACCAACAGTGTCAAAGCACAGAAGGAAGTAGTGGTCCTAAGGATCAGGCTTCAATCCCACCAGGTCCACCTCACCATGTTACAATAATACAACATAAAATAAGCACAAAATACACATACACAAAAATGAATCTAAGCACGGCGAAATGGGCCCAGTGAGACAAAATCCAATCCAGAAAGCTGTTAAACTGTTCAAGAAATTGTGCAACTACATAATGCTACACAATACTACATAACTGAACAATTCTGTTATTCTTCCCTCTTAACTCCAGACATATAACTCTGATGTGGCTGCAGAGGATGAGGGGTGGCCTGAGTTCTGAGGGAAGGGGCGTCGCTTCCATTTTTTTTATCCAAACCAGTACTCCGTGTTATACTGGTTAAATATTACGAAACATAAACCACAAATCAGCACAGCAGTGAAGATACAAATGAAGACTGGCATAAGCTACAAGTAGACGACACAACACCTTGATGCATGTACCTGTGCCTTGTAGAGTGCCTTCTGCTCTTCCAGCCACACCTGCAGCTCCATTGCTTTCTTATACTCCAACGTTTCTCGAACATCTGCAGCTTGCTGACTGCTGGCGTTGACGTGTGACGCCTAACAGGGATCACACAGCACACGATACTCTCCTGTTCTTTAAGTCATCATCACTCACAATATTCACCAACAAATTCAGCTGTTAGCCATTTTCCACGTGAACCTGAATGGTATGGAGACAGTGTAGCTAACACTGTTGAGTACTTCAATCTAATCCAGATGCATTAGTTGCCACCAGCAAGGGCAAGTGGACAGTAAAACTTTACTCTAAAAAACTATCCAATTCTTAACTGGGCGTGCCAGCTAACTCAGATTAACCTGTATAACGGATGTAAAACGATTGTGTTTCAAGGCGAACCTGGGTCGACTCGTTTCCGCACTGATTTCCTTTCTCCTCTTCCTCTGAACCCAAGCATCCTCTTGCACACACCAAATCTTTTCGTATCCTCTTTGATGCAATTCCACCATATCTTCCTCGGATGATCACCCTGTTTAATTCTTTCTACCTTCATCATTACACAATCCAATCAGTATCACCTTCCAGTTCCACACATCCAAACCATCTGAGTCTACCTTTTGTAATCACCAAACCGACTCGTTTCAATCCAATCCAAATAATTCCCTGCGGTCTGCAGTTGTCCTCGTGTCTCTCAAACAAAACCTGCACATGATGTTAATTTCAGTTCTATGCAACTTCACCTCCTGCACCACTTTTATCGATTACATCTCACTGCTGTCAGGACATTACATGACATACACGTATGACTACATACATGACTTTTCAGCTTCAACAAGAATTGTTTAGTAAGCAAAGTAAAGTACACAGGGCATATGCATAGCACTTTATAATGTGTGCAATACTCGTCTCTAAAGCACTCAGATTGTCAGCAGTGCTGACACTCTCACCAGACTTTTCATCCTCACGATGGTATGCAACAATGCAAGTTTGCTCACCAGTTTCTGTTCAGCATCGAGTTGAACAGTTGGCTGTACAATGGGACCAAGGTCCTCAAGCGTAAGTGCTACTTCAAGATCTCCGAGTCTTCTTTCACCACTGCATCCCATGACAACACACACACATACGCATCACTGTAAGGGTTCAAAGGTGTCTTTCTTCAACACAGAACAAGACTACTGATTTAAGTGTGCTGATAGCTTTGCTGCAATTTTCACGTACCAATTATGTATGTCACACACAGACATAAATCATTTTCACAGCCATTTTTACGACGTGACGTCATCCTAGCGTGGTATATGCTGTATCTGTCCATCTGTCTGTCACAAGCCAGAGTCCTACCAAAACAGCTAAACACAGGATCATGCAAACAATGCTGCATGGTAGTACAGGGTCTGCAGTTTCCTGACACCAAAGATCCTGGCAAAATTCTAATGGGATCACCCCAAACGAGGGTGCAAAATACAGGTGGGGTAGGTTAGAATCAGTGATTTTTCTGCTTTGTCGCCATGACACATCCACTGTCGCAAGTGTTGCCCACTTTAGTTCGGTCGCAAGTTTATCACACTGAGCATCCACCTTTGTTTGCAGCACATCTGCCATGTTGCAGTTCGTTGCATGAGTTTGTCTGCAACAGTGGAAACTTGTCAAAGTCAACAGGGTTAGCCAGTGATCCCTCAAAAGTCAACAAGAAAATCTCTGGACTGTATTTTTGTGCATACAATACAATTACTATCTTCTATAGTGGCTGAGATCTGTAAAATGAAGGCAACAGATACGTTTTGTTACACTGAACAGACCTAGACAACTAACTAGATCATGCTAAAATCATGGGTGTATAAAAGAAGTTTTCAATGGTTTCTTGAAGGTTGATATGCTGTCACAAAAACGGATGTTTGAACTCTTATCGTTCCAATGCCCCACCTGACACCTATCGTCTCTGATATAGCCGTATTTGTGCTGAAAAGGGACGTTAAACTCCAACCAACCAACTAACCAACCGACCAACCAACCAACCAACCAACCAGACATGTAACCAATGGTGACAAAGCACTGACGACATGGCATCAAGTACAGCAAACCATTAACACTTCACGTTCTGGTTTCACCAGGACAACAAATTTTCCAGTAAGTAACTCAGATGTGCACTGGACAAAACAGCACCACAACTGAGGTGTGACCAAACTCTCCCAACAATAACAGCAAGTCATCAGAACTGGCTCTCAGCAAACACAATAAAAGTAACATTAATCAAGCAAAATATATGGCAAACCACAGGACAAAATTAACCATAAATAATTAGAATCTCACATAGTCTGTTTTGCTTAGTCAGCCTTCTTCAGAAGTTGATCCATGTCTTGCCAGGTCCCCAAACAAGAAACTTAGCAGTGTGACTATATTAATATGTCGGCGACTAACAGCTTTACAAATCATAAAAAATAATCAGTTACATCTTTAAACTTTTACGTTATTTGTAGGTTTGCGATAACCGGCAAGTTTTTTGGGCAAAAGCAGAAAAAATTAGGTTTAGGGCTATTAGGGTTAGGGTTAGTGTCGCAGTTAGAGTTAGTTGTTGATATTTGATATAGCGGCCTATTGGCAGCTGATAGTCATTGACAGGTCGATGCTTTTATTAGTCACATCCTAACCTTAGGGATTTTTGGAGCAGATTTTGTACATTCCGGATGCCCTAAATGTCGCCCAACCATCAGTGTCAAGGAAGCAGTGACGCCAACAAGAGAAAATCACACAACAAACCTCTTTATTGAGCCAACAGCTGGAACGGATACCACATTATTTAATGCCAGTTCCCCAACGCCAGTATCTAGATATCCCTAATGCTCCAGCAACGTAGTTAGAATAATATGAGATTAACTAGAACGACAGAAGACAACAACAGCAGACCCAGACGATGGTGTGATGGGTAGCCAGTCTGTCCACATCTGCCGTGACCCACTGCTCTTAGACTTCGTGTGCTGTTGTACACAATACAGCATTACAGCGCTTGTTTATGTCTTTGTATTCATCAACTACTAATCACCATCTTACAGTAATCACACTTAATGGGACACTCCGGCGCAGATTAAGGCATATGTTTTTTTGTGCTCGTTTAAAAGTGCATATATTTGGTATAATTTTACAATGAAAATGATCTTGATACACGTTGCCGTAATTTAGATATTAAGGGCCGAAATATGGCTTTTCCTCGTAGTTTTGGTCAGATCTGCTCGGAATTTCCGTGACATTGTGTAGGCCTACTTTCCAGTCTAAAAATAGCACATACGTGAAGCAACACAGGACCAGTCTGTATAAAATTTTGACAGCACTGAGTTTCTCTTCCCAAACAGCAAGGCGTTCGGGATTTTGCGGAAATCTGTACAGACT
>Ga0056135_10000488_pt1 | contig 10242 bp, 8 predicted proteins | sample WorMetG1aBELIZE1_FD_67481 | JGI IMG/M metagenome (GOLD analysis project Ga0056135, IMG submission 67481) | Marine gutless worms symbiont microbial communities from Max Planck institute for Marine Microbiology, Germany - Inanidrilus... ...
GTGATATATTTGAAGCGACATCCAAATTGGTCTAAGGGTTGGGGAGGGGGAGGGGTTCGAAATTTCGCCTATCCCATTGACTTTGTCATTGGCTTCTAACACTGCGTACGCGTGATTACACTTCAATTTCAAATTTAAGAGCTTCTAAAAAACATACAACTGCAAAGTGTAGAAAATATCAAAATTCCTTAGGATTGTGGACTTATATCAATAACATTAAAATTTTTTAGTTACATATTCCAAATATGAAAAGTTACATTATTCAAACTTGCATTCTGTACCGGTTCAGTTTATCACAAGAGAAAGAAACTGTAGAAGTATGCATTAATGCTTTTACCATTGTCATCATGACTAAAACGCTCGCATGACTGTACGAGAGCCGACAGTGACTCCAGAGCTGGCTCAGCTCTGTTCAACAAGTATTCTGTCAATGAAAACCACGTGAACAAATCAGGCAAATAATATACTCAATCAACAAGTCATTCAACAGTAACAACTCTTCTAAAAATCACAAACAAAAACAAGGCAATCATAGATATGATACTTTGCCCGCACTGTGCTCTCCGATCACTCTCTTCCCGGACGATAGGCCGCATCGCCTGCACTCAGAATTTTCCAGATTCCTATTTGCGCTTGCCTGACATACTGAATGATCCCTTCTGCTGCATGATGTTATTGGTGATTAATGATTATCTGCAGATACCTACTATAATTCTCAGCATCTCAATTCTCCCTTAACTCTATATATTTCTTTAACCTATGTCCCATTAATGCTGAAGTAACTTCGCTTTCCTATGTCCATGCATCAAAGTATATTTGTTTCTGCGTCAACATTCACTGTTACCACGGGCATGTGTTTTGCTAATTCTTGCCATTAAATCGTAAAATTTCTCTGTTCCTCTTTTACTTTAGTTTGTGAGTAATTTCGAAGTACTTAGTCCAAATTATGCCCTTTGATAATAAGAAATTGAATTCTGTCCGACTTTAAAGTAAATTTAAGTGAAATAGGTCCTTCATAGCCAAAGTTGCAATTATTAGCGGTGTTAGGCTTGTCGGGCACGTTTTCAGCCAAATGCCCTTCCCCTTTGGGGATTGTCACCCCCACATAACATTGTTCGTTGGGCTAAGCTCACTCATCATGCCAAACGGCATGTCGATCGGTTCAGCCGTTTCTGTATACGTCCCAAATGCTATGCTGTACAATGCACTGTCAATGGGGAAAACCTCCAAAACTGCCCCTTCACCTTGGGATTTCGTCACCCTGCCGGAAGAGAACCGAGCCATGGCCATAGGCAACATGCACAGAAAATTTGGTGAAGATCGCACGGGTGGCTCCGGAGATATTCTTGCAGATAAACAGAAAGACAGACAGACGCATACACAGACACACTCATCAAAATACTTCACCACCGCTCCCGTGGGCTAAGTAATAACATTACAACACAACAACAACAACCAGTTTAATGGCCCTTTCATGAGCTGTACCAGAAGAAAACGTTCACTCACTCACTCCCTATCTTTGTGAGTATTACACAAGCAAGTGAACGTTTTTTTTCTGGTACTGGCTTACCCAGGGTATCGTAAACAAAGGACTGTAGAATGGGTTGTTGTTGAAAATGCTGTTCATATTTGCAATTATCACTACTTAATAAAAATGCAAAAATCCACATCTACACATTGATATCAACTAGAAGTCCAGACATTTCCAGACAAAAGTGGATCTCAAAACTGAAAAATATAAACAAAAAAATTAAGCATTATACACAGTACCTGCAGTACAAGTGACTGCAGAATGATGAGGATTATCAGCCTGTGATAGAGCTTCTTGTATTATGGCTTCACTTTCTGCAATTGCAGTTGCTGGTGGCAATATTGCACAAACACAAACATACCACAACAGTATTTGATAAATTGTATCTCTGTGTTATCATGTTGTTATCACGCTTATTATATACTGAGATAATGTGACGTCAGCAAGCACATGCATCAGCCTACTCACAACCACAAAATCAGCTTAATGTTTAATGCATCAAATTCACAACTGAAAGGCTTACAGAGCAACATCCACTGGCAACATTGTTTCTTCAATGAATGTTCAAATGTCTTATTAACTCGACCAAAGCATCTGCCGGCTTAACTGTTAACTGCAGTGGTCTAGTAGCAGTATGCCTGACTGCAGTGAGAGAGATCACAGGATTGAAGCCCACTCTGGGCAGTAGTTGTGTTAATCACAGCCACTGATATGGGTATCACAGCCTTGGGTACGGCCGGCCCAATTTCACCCCAGAGTGTAGGTCAACTCAGCCTTTCAGAGGATGTGGACTGCAGTAGTCTACAAATGGACTCACTGCCAGTTAGTCTGGTATGAGGGTCGGCCGCCACCTGGCACTGAGTCTACAATGGCTATGGTTATGACATAAACACTGATATTGGTACTATTACTAATATTATTTAGCAAAATTTTTATGTACATACAACACTGCAGCTACAGTAATGCCTCGCAATCCTGCCTTCAGCCTATGTCTACTGAATTTAACAGGTTTCTTTCAATAAGTTAATTTCTCTCTTACTAGCTGCAGATGGGATACAGTTCCATCATTTCATCAAAGACGTCCAACACTGATGAAGAGGGCTTTAAATTTTCCGTAGAGAAAAATCATAAAATTTGCAGAGCAATCGTGGCGAAACTCGACAAATTCGCTGAGAATTTGCAGTCGCAATTATAGAAACACTAAAGAGCCAAATTAATCTTTCAGGTGCAAAACCAAAACGTTTTCACTTTCAATAACAAACTTCAAACTTGTCGATAAAACATTAACTGGAGATAAAGTGTTAGTGAGTAACATCAGTTTAGTACATTGCAATAGTTTTCAAACCAGCGGCAATTTACTGTTTCAGTGACGACCACGTACAGCAGATTGTACATCGGTAAGATTTCAGCCTTAGGCCTAATACTGCAACATTCGTCATGTAAAACGTTAGAATAGCAGCAAAATGATCACTCGTCAGCGATGCTTTTGACTGGCACACTCAAACAGATGAGCGCAATATTCAACAGTTTGGGAAACAAAGTCGTCACTGCAAGCCAGAGATCAGCACCAGGATTAGTATTGAGTAGTTGGTTTCGTTTTGTCAGTCGTTGACAAGTAAGCTGCATGCAGTTCTGTCTTGGCCTGAATATCCTCCTCAAACCACAGAATGGTGTAGATTTCTATGCTGTATTTTATTTAGATGCTAATACTACTACTACTGCATCCATTTTATGGCCTTTTTTCCAGGACAACCTGGGTAAGCCAGCACCAGAAAGGTAAACCATTCTGGATTTTACTGGAGCAAGATATGATGGGGTGGCAGTGGCATCAGCTGGACCATATGCAAATCATTTGCACCTCGCTTCAGACAGATAACCACGCCAGTACCTCACCACTCAGGTTTTTACAGGCCGGATGCCCTTCCTGCCACGAAACCAACAGCGTCAAAGCCAATGGATAAAACTTAAACCAATTTGTGGCATTTTGCATCAAAATGGAAGAATTGGCAGTGTTAAGTTAAATTCATGAATTTTGCAAATCCCCCAATGACCACGAAGAATTTACAGCCTTACCGATGAACAATGACAATTATGGGAGTGTGGAAAAATAAGAAAGTTCAGCATGTACACAAACCAGCTTTGAAGTGTTAAGGCCACACGTAAGATATGGTTTGTTTTAATACTCACAAAACATCTGTTGTTTTTCAGTTGATATCTGTGACTTCAATGCAGCCTCAGTGTGGTCCCTTTCTGACTGAAGCTTGTGAATATCATTCTGTGACAACAGTAACTGATAACATTTATTCTTTACAGCTGATAATATACACAACTCCATATTCAACCTATATTTTACAGTACACTCTGCAAATATATGCTGTGGCTACAACATGAAATAAAATACTTTCGTGTGGAAATATAATTCTTTCGGTATGAAAGAATTTCATTTCATACATGTAACCATGCTATTCTGGACCTGGTTAAACGCCCAAAGTAACACTGAAAGAATTTAAGTCACTAACTCGGAAAAAATGAGCATATTCCAAACAGTCATCAGCCAACACCGTTGAGCCCCCACTCCCCACCCCACACACACAATAAAATAAATAAAAACCCTTTTAGAACCCACAGAGCACACAAATTCATGTGTGGTTAATATGCTAAATTTGTTCATTTTAATGAGTGATGGTGGAGGTGGGCACGGGTTAGTCTGGACGGAGTGGTGCCCAGTCGGATGGTCAGTGTGTCTGCCTCTGCCTCTCCCCTTGCACCATAAAGTCCACAAGTACTTTTCTGGCACCCACTCACCTGGGTGGTCCCGGAAAAAGGGCTGTAAAACGGTTGTGTGTGTGTGCATGTATCCAGCTGAACCTTTATTCTCTGACATTTTTGGCTGAATGTCAAGAAGAGCATCTGGCATGTAAAAAGATGGAGTGATAAGGTCCTGGCATGGTTATCTGTCTGCAGCAAGGTGCAAATAATTGCCACCGGTCTGTCTTTCTTTCTAGGCAAACCTCGGTTAGCCAGCATTTCTCAGATTTCTTCATGCATTCGTTCTGGTTAAGTGGCACAGACTTTTTACAGGCCAGGTGCCCTTCCTCTCATCCAATCAACAGTGTCAAAGCACTAAAGAAAACTCAAAGCAGTGACACAGTAAGCTGCCTTTCTTCATCCAACACTGGACTCCTGAGGGACAGGGCAACAGTGGGACTATATGTCAGCTCTCCAACACCACTACCTTATGATTAATATGTTAACTAGAATGTAGGCCAATGCCCAACGTGATGGCCGCCCTGCTGAATATAGCTGGCGCCCTCTGTTCAACACCGCAGTTTGGCTGAAAGCCATTGAAATTTGCTGGGGTGCCCAAAACTCACGAACAGATCTCAGCTGTTAGTGGGCCGAAGTTCCCCATATTGTGAGGACATGAGGGGGAGATAACAACTTTTTTCCCGATTCTCGATACACAGCTGCGAAGATATAGCCCGACAAAGTTGTGCGATGGTGCCCAGATGGCAAATTTTTGGTCCTGCATTTCCATCGAGCCATGTGCAGCACATTTCAGACCTACATTCTAAATTTGCACTAGGGCCACAGTGCCACACCATGTGTAGAAGTATCGTACACATCTAATCTGCAACCGCTGAGATTAGGCGAGGAAAAAAGAAAGAAACAGGACCAAAATATAATGTCCGCATCTGCTACACAGGGCGGCCATAACTAACACTTAATTTCTCAGTACCAGTAAAATACAGGTAAGACTGTAAATAAAACCCTTGCCTGAAGTTGGGAAATAAGGGTTTTTGAATCAATCAGCTGGTTCTCAGTTGACTCGTGTTCGGCTTTCAGCTGAGTCAGCTGCTGCTGCAGACCGTCAACATTGGCTTGCTGTTGCACATTCAGCTCAGCCAGCCGAGACTGCTCAGTGGCTGAGCTGTCCAGCTGACGCTTCAGTTCATTAATCTCACTTGCCTGTGCTGCCAAGCTGGCTTCTGTACTAGCATGCCGAGTTGTCATCTGTAATATTACATACAAATACGTCTCATACATGTGCTTGTTAGACGTTTATATACATCGTGTCCGGAAAAAGATGCCAATACATTTTTGCCTCTTAACTTTGCCAAATGCGGACTGATTTTGAAGATTCATTTACTGACCGACTTAGCAGTAAATTTCTAGAAAAGTGATAATAAAATATCCTACCACACCTCAAATGTGTTGCTACACTACCTTGTGAAACATTAATGTCAGAAAAACAGAAAACAACCTGAAACATGTATTATGATTAACGATACATCACAGCATAGTGCAGAAACGTGATTTATGTGTGGTGGGACATTTGACCATTATTTTATTACTGATTTACTGCTGAGTCTGTTTTGAAAATTTTTCAAAATCGCACAACATTTGGCAAAATTATTAGAAGTTGATTGCCTCAAGTGCCCTGTGTGCAAAAAGAGCAATGACCTGTTGAAAGATGAAGAACTCGCTTAAGATCTAATGTATGGTGGGCAGCAACTGTTGTAGCAGCATCACGTTACAATTAATACTCAATAACCTTGACTCCGTAATCAACACGTGTCAAACTGGTGTAATGTCAACGACTTGTTACTTGCCGTCTGATGCTATCACTGACTGGTTTTTAATTGTGCGTGCAGGCGTTTTGTCACAACGTCTTTCTTCTTGGTTGATGGATATGCACACAATCTGTAGGTTTTTCGGTGTGGTCACTGCAAGGGTTAATGGATAACTCGCAGATACGCCAACTCACGGATTGCCAACTCTCAGACTAGACAACTCGCGTACTGGACAACTCGCTGATGCCACCAGCGACTTTGCATGCTTAGTTTTCGCTTTTGGATCTGCGAGACCGTGAGTTGTCCAGTCCGCGACTTGACTAGTGCATGAGTTGTCTAGTCCGCGAGTTGACCAGTCCGCGAGATGTCCAGTCCGCGAGTTGGCGTATCCGCGAGTTGTACAGTTACCACTGCAAGTATTTTTTGTCAATGAGCAAAAATGATGCTAACATCATTCGGTGAATATTTTTGAGGAACTGTATTTCATGAGAGTCTTGCATGGAAGTTTGCTTCACTCAGCTCTGTGTCATCATGATTTTTGAACATAAACATGTCACAAGATAATGCAGCAATGTGTTTAAGGTGTGGTGGGATATTTATATTTAATGAGTGTTTGCCAGAAATTTACTGTCAAGACTGCCGGTGAAAAAGATGTGAAAAATCGGTTAGTATTTGGCAAAGTTAGAGCTAAAAATAGAGTAACACTTTAGAGTGACATTTTTTTCCGGACAAGGTGTACTGTGTTTGTAGTTTTCAGTCTTTCTCTATTCTTTTTATTAATGTGTAGTCCTTGCATGGGCCATGTGCATGAGTTAAATAAATAAATAATATATAAATATACGTATATATCTGCTATAAAATGAGAAAATAATAAAAATAAAACTACTGGGGTGCTAGAACTCAAAAACCCCTGAATCAACTGACATAAAATTTGATGGCAGTGATTAAAATGAAATGTAACCAACAATGTCAAATTCAAAGCAATTGCCCCAGTAGGGCTTCTGACAAACAGGTGAAAAATTATTCACACATAATCTATATTTTTGCGGTAATGCGCTCACCTCCTGAGACGAAACCACAGAACCAATTTTTAATACTGAATAATGCCAGACATGTCTGACACACAACATAATAATTCTTGCACCAGATCTACTGGCACTATATACAGACAGACATGATGCTATGATAACAATATGTCAAATAGTTCATTAGATACAATTAATCAAAGTAAGTACTTTCATGCAGGTATTTTCGTCACATGGCTCTAGTACTGATTATACTAACAAAATCAGCAACAGTCTGTAAACAAATGTGAAAACAAAAGAAGTCAGCATCTAATTATAACCTGTTCAAGCTCAATCTTCAACTTCTCATTTTCTGCCTGGCACGCAGAGCCAAGTTGCTCAGCCGTGGTCTTCTCTGTATCCAGCTTCTTCAGTTCATCTGTGAGTCGCTGAACTTCCGCTGACCGATCAGCCAATGACCGCGAAACTGATTCCTGATCACCAACTGCTGCCTGTAGATCCTGCTGCAGCCGCTGCATCTCAGCCTTGCTGGACTCCAGTAATCGGTCGGATTCAGTCTTGCCTGCTGTCACTGTGTCCAAGTCGGCTTGTAGTTTCGTCACTTCTAACCGACACTTTTCGTTCGTCTGTTCTAACTCGTCCTTCACATTCTTCAGCCTTGTCAGCTGGTCTTCAAGATTCTTCATCAATCATCAAAATCACAGCAAAAACAGTATTATTCTTTAGGTATACAAAACTGTCAGTCCTGCTCACTATAAACACATGCAATGATGTAAACTACTAGTAAAAATAAACAAAAATATTTGCACTTAGCAAGTTGCGCAACTAACAACAGACAATAAAACAACATTACCAGTAATATTCTCGTCGAGTTTCTATCCTATGAAGTAGACTACTTTTACCAGTAAATGTGACATATTAAATTCCACACATCAACACACAAATACATGGCTGCTGACTGTATTAACAGAATTTTTGATGCAATTATTGTCTCAACATTACTGTTTCTATTCACAAGTTATCTGCAAAAGCATACAGGTGAGGCCTTCAAAAATGTGCACAATGCTCACAAGGTGCTGGAGGCAAGGGACCTGCTGCTATTAACATCCGCATACCATTCCACTCACTACCTTCATTTGTTGCTATCTGACAGCAATGTACACTGCACAATATAAGCTGTCACTTAATAAGCTACTTATTCACTTCATACTTATCTGCTACACAATGCCTATGATAATTTAGTATGCAGCACCTTGACAAGTGACAATGGCTAAAATATGACACAATTACCAACTACTCACCTTCTTTTCTTTAGCAAGTTCACCAGCATCACTGGAAGTAACCAGCCCCGACTCTATCTTCATCTTCTCCGATTTCAATTCACTAACTTCATGACTCAGAGCCTATGTAATTTCAACAACAATAACACAAAATCAAATTAAACAAAATACAACAATGACAACTAACAAACACAAAACAAAACAGTACAAACCTGAAGGTGATCTCTGAGCTCACACTTACATGCAGCCTGAAATTCTTCTATTTAACAGATTAATAATGTACTCTTATCGCAACATCTCACATCTTATATATTATGCCACCTTAAGCTACTAAATTCAGCTAACACTATACACGGCATAGCAAATGATGATAACATCACTGGCTCCTTAAGAAACAAGAACACTAATAGCTGTGGCTGAGCACAGTTCCAATTTCCGACAACCAGATCAATCTGCTTTGTCATTTTGGCACATCTCACCAGAGACAGCAACAAAATTGGAAAGCTTTGGACGTCCCTGGTGTCCAAGGCTGTTTGAAGGTCACTGCAATATTCACATTTTGACATAAATTGACAAGCCACAAGTTACTTGGTTGGAGTTTAACATCCCTTTTCAGCACAAATATGGCTATACCAGATACGAAAGGTCAGGGGCCGAGAGTTATCCTTACCCAGTGAAGGAAGGCTAGCGATATATTAACCTCAACCCTGGCCGCCTTTTGTTCAGCAGCCACTAAAAAGGGAAAGGGATTGAGAGGCTCATCTCAATTATTACACTAGCACCTACAACAGGGGAAGACAACTATCACACCACAAGACTAGACTAAACCAAATACAACAAAAAACAAGCATGCATCCTTAACTAAAAAATACAGATGACACAAAATAAACAAAAAACTAAACCCAGGTTCAGTCGTCTCCTACGACCTCCGGCCTGGAAACGGAGTGGGACTATTTGGGTAGAGAGGGAAGGTATGGAAAAAATAAGAAAATAGATAAAATGAATAAGAAAAGGAAAAGGGGACAAGTAAAAAAGAGTAAAAGATGGGGAAGTAAATGGATAAGGGGGGAAGGGAGTGCTCTGTGCTCAGATGGGGCTGACAAGCTACAAATTAACCACAATATTGTCAGGATATCTCTAGTAGTTTTGGCTCCGCCCATCGCAGCCAAAATCAAAAGGGGTGCAGAATGCCCAATTTTGGGAACCAACCCAAAAGTCTAATTCACTATTCACTGCACCAGAGCGAACCCTTAACCTAAATTTCATGAAAATTCACTCGCCATTTTCAGTAATACTGCTAACAGGAAAATGTATAAATGACAGACAACTCAACCTCACCATATTACATTCTTCTTTCTGGGTGGTGGTTCTTATTGCTTCTGCTGCTACTTACTAGGTCTGCTGCTGCTACTGCTGTTAACTACTAGTACTACTACTACTGCATCCATTTAATGGCCTTTTTTCCAGGACAATCTCAGTAAGCCGGCACCAGAAAGGTAAACCATTCTGGATTGTACTGGAGCAAGAGATAATGCGGTGGCAGTGGTATCAGATGGACCATATGCAAATTATTTGCACCTACTGCTAATAATAATATTACTATTACAGTTAAACTTCGTTAACACGGACTCTGATAACACAGACTCTCGGTTTACATGGACCAATTTTTTTGGCCCCGCCAGAAGTCCTTGGTTTTATATACATCTGCTGAAGGATAACACGGACTCGGCTAACGCGGACTTTCGGTTAACGCAGACTACATTTTCGACCCGCTGTCACCAAAATACCTCAGTTAACACGGACTGCGTAGCTGTCTGGACTCCGGAGCTATG
>Ga0056135_10000489_pt1 | contig 10212 bp, 9 predicted proteins | sample WorMetG1aBELIZE1_FD_67481 | JGI IMG/M metagenome (GOLD analysis project Ga0056135, IMG submission 67481) | Marine gutless worms symbiont microbial communities from Max Planck institute for Marine Microbiology, Germany - Inanidrilus... ...
CCATTGATGAACTGTGGAGCGCCATCGCCGAAGGGATCGAGAAAGTCACGCCCACCGAATGCGAGAACTTCTTCGCTGCCGCAGGATACGACCAGGATTAAATCGAATCCGCGCTAGTCCGCAAACGGCACATCCGCAATCCGGGCGCTACGGCGGCAGCGAAACGCTGCTTATGCGGTCGCTTTCCCGGCCCGTGTCCGCTCCCGCGGGAAGGCCAACGTCACGGTCGTGCCCCGGCCGACCTCGCTATCGATGGACAGGTTGCCGCCATGGAGCTCCATCAGCCTCTTGGACAGAGATAGCCCGATACCGGTGCCCTCGTGGGACAAGTGAGACGAGTGGCGAACTTGCCCAAACGGCTCCAGAACCCGCGGAATGTCCTCCGCAGCGATCCCCTTGCCGTTGTCCTCGATCGAAATGATGATGCGCTCGAAATCGTCGACACCGGCGCGGACGACGACGCGGCCGCCGTCGGGAGAGTACTTATTGGCGTTCGAAAGCATGTTGATGACGACCTGCCGGACCAGGCGGGCGTCGGCATAGAGGCGCGGCAGTTCGGCCGGAATGGCCAGTTCGATCTCCTGGCCTTTCTTCTTGACCCGCGTCTCGACGATGATGATCGAGTCCTGCAGGACGCCCGGAATGTCGATTTCGATGTCGTCGATATCGACCGCCCCGTGCAGGGCTTCGATCTTGGAGAGGTCGAGAATGTCGCCGATCACGGCGAGCAGGTGGCGCGCCGACACATGGATGTCCTTTGCGTACTCGACGTATTTCGGGTTGTTCATGGTGCCGTAAATTTCGTCGGCCATCATCTGCGCGAACCCGATGATCGCGTTGAGCGGAGTCCTCAGTTCGTGGCTCATGTTGGCTAGAAACTCGGACTTCGAGCGGTTGGCGGCCTCCGCTTCGTCTTTCGCCAACCGGATCTCCTCCGTCCGCGCTTGAATCCGTTTCTGGATGACCGCGTTCTGGGACAACAGGAACGTGATCAACATGGTGATCAGGATCGTTATCGCGACCCCGGCAACGAGAACGACGCGGGCCGGTCGCGTCTCCGGCCCGCCCCGATATTCGGGAAGGATGTCCCAATAGATTTCCCAGCGCGCCTGGCCTTCCGTCAAGCGAACGGTGATCGTCTCGACGGTGTCGGGCGGCGGTTCCAGGGGGCCGTAAATAGCGGTCACCAGAGCCTTGGCGCGGGCCTCCGTATCGCGTTCGGCCAGGCGGAGCCGCATTCCCGCTTGCAGGACGTTGGTCTCAAGGTCTTCGATCAATGCCATGACATCGGTGATGCCGACCAGCACGCCCTCGGTGTCGCCGTCGTTTATCTTGATGCCGGCTGCTGAATATGGTCGACACGGCCCTCAGGACGAGTCCAACCTCGGACATCCACCGCTCGAAGGAGTCCGTCGCCAACAAGGCGTCGTGGTTGGCTTGACGCCGCCAGTTTGCCTCGGCTTCCTGGTTCAGGTGTTGGGCGAGATTAACGGTTGTGCCGATCCCGATCGCCAAGCACAAAAGCGCAGTGATTACGGTGCGAACGTTGTTGTTGTTCAAACTTCGGCTACGCCCCTCTGGCTTTCATGAATCATCGTTCCATTGGGGTGAAGTAGACCACATATTGGAAAATTCGACGGGATCTGAAAAGCACATAGGTTGAGAGCGGCGGGAAAGCGGCCAACTTCGGGTTGTCGACGGGAGGCCCTTTGATCAATGGCTGGGCCCCGGCGCCCTTTTTTTGAAGGCCGGAGGCGGGAGAAGGATGAAGCCGGCGGTTGTGGGTTCTCAGAGATATTGATACAGATCGGCCCGATCAGGCCGGATTCTCAGAGTTAGTGAGGAACTTTCTCAGAGAAAACAGGACAATCCTCCAAATATTCAGAGATAGTGAGAAATCCCCGCGGTCTTGATTGTCCGTGTTGAGGCCAAGGCGGACCTCGGCGTCCGCTGCACTGGGGCAACCTAAACCGAAGCGTTTCATGACCATTGCAAGTGCATAGCTGACCTCGCGAGCGACCTATTGCGGATCTGAGAGGCGAAGAGCGGCGATTGCGAGCTGGACGACGGCCCACCCCCAGGTTGGACTCGGTCGCGCTTGCCGGGCGCTTCTCCTATTACCCAATCAACGACGTCTAAACCCTGATACCTCGACATCTGATTTGCGAGCTGCTTTCGGAGCTTGAGCTACTATTACTAAGTAGTCCCTAGTGCCCTATCTACTTGCTCTCCAAGCTTGAGAAGCGAAAGAAAAATCCCTTCTTGATGGTTCAGTCAGATACCCTGCTCTTCTATTGTTTAATGTGATGGCCGGCGTGTTGTCGGTCGGGCTTCGTGTGTTGTACTTGAGATCGTGAAGAGGATCAGGTCTGATGAGCTTGGAAGTAAGATTGGCGTTAGCGCTCGCCGTTTTCGTGTTTCACAACACGAATGCGCTTGCATTGGACACGATGAGTTTGGTGATTATCAAGAGCAGCGTGCCTGATTTCCGACCAGGTCAAATTGTCGAATCCAAAGACTCCTTTGACTTACCTAAAGGGGCTTCCATGGTTCTCGTTTCAGAAAGCGGCAAGAGACTTACCATTCAAGGCCCGCACAACGGACCTTTGAAAGCGACGATGAACCCGATTGACAACTTGAGCCTTCTTGAAACTCTTTCGAAACTGGTAACACCGACAGAACCGGGAACCCACCTGATCGCAGTTATGCGAGCCCCTGGCGAACCATCACCAGCCGACCCGTGGGTAATCGATATCGAACGCGGGAGCGACAAATGTGTGTTATCGGATGCTCCCGTCATCTTATGGCGTGCGAAAAGTACATACGCGAATACCTTCGACCTGACGAATCTTCGAGACCAAAGCAGCGCCGCAATCAGATGGCCGGCATCATCAAGCACACTTGAGTGGCCGTTGGGCGTAACTCTATCTGACGGGGATTCGTATCGAGTTGAGTTGAAAGAAATACGAGTCGCAAAGAAGTTCACGCTACATTTCGTACCAACAGATCTACCCACCGACGCTTACAAAGCGGCTTGGATGGCAAATAAACGGTGCCTAGATCAGGGCCGGCAGCTTCTTCTTGGCATAATTCGCTGAACTGATCGACGGAAAGTTTTCGCGCGCGCTTCCACCGGCGAGTCCGCTATTCCCGCAGCATCAGAAACAAGTATTGCCGCAAACGATTGACCGCAACATACATTTCAATCTGTCTCTGTAGTATAATCTTATTCTCAATCTGGGAGAGCTTGGAATTCAGATGGTATATACTGGATCGTTTGGGCTTTTCGTCACTGTTCTGGCAGCCTTTCTAGTTTCCGCCGATCCCGCTTCGGCGGCAAGGGAATTGACCGGCGCTCAGCTCAAATATCTTCTCAATGACAGTAATTGGGATATTTCCAAGACCTGCGGAATTAGCAGTCGAGGATCGTGGGATGGAACGATCCGGTTTTCGACGGATGGGACGTTTCGAGGGAACACGCTTTGTGCCGGAGGCTATTCCCGTACTCAAAGCGAAACCGAGGGCAATTGGTTGATCGAGGAAGACACGGTCTGCTTTGAGAACACGAAAATTTCGGCGGAAGTGGTCGAATTTGGGGTAACGGAAAAACTATTCGAGGCGGGGACTTGCCGAGAGATCATCGTGGAGCGGTTCGGGTTCCAAATGCGCTACCCGGAAGGGAAAAACGATTGGTTCATGCGACTGGTCAAACACCCGGAACATTCCGATCGGAAAAAACTCACCGAAGCGGTGAAGCAGATCAAGAAGGACCAGCAATTGGCCGCTCGGGCGCCGTCCGTGAGCGAAGTGGCGTCGGATTCGGCGATGTGGGAGGAGATCAAGTTCTCGTCGCGTATTTCCGATTTCCAGCGCTACCTGGAAAAGCACCCCAATGGTCTGTTCATTGAATTGGCCGAAAATCAGATCCGCGATCTTATCAAACGGCAGTCGCAAGGCGGCGGCATCGGCGATCAATACGCCAATATCCACTTCGGCAGGTACCATGCCCTGGTCATCGGGATCGATGACTACAAACACCTGCCCAAACTGGATACGGCGACAAAGGATGCCACTGCGATCTCGAAAATGCTGTCGACCGACTACGGCTTCGAGGTGCGCACCCTGATCAACCCGACGCGGGGCGATATTCTCGATGCCTTTGACGACTACCTGCAGGCCCTCAACAGCGACGACAACCTGCTCATCTATTACGCCGGTCACGGCTGGCTCGACGAAGTCACCGACCGTGGTTATTGGCTACCGGTCGATGCCCAGGAAGGGCGTCGCGCCCGCTGGCTTTCCAATGCCGACATTACCGACACGCTGAAGTCTCTCTCCGCCAAACATGTGATGGTCGTCGCCGACAGTTGTTATTCCGGGACCCTCACTCGCTCGGCCGTGGTTGGTATTCGCGATGCCAACTACTATCAGCGCATCGCCTCCAAGCGGGCCCGCGTTGCCATGGTATCGGGCGGCCTGGAACCGGTGGCCGATGATACGGGCAGCGGCAACTCGCCCTTTGCGACGGCATTCCTCAACGCCTTGCGGGACAACCCGGACGTCATTGACGGGACGCGCCTGTTCGGTGCCATCCGCCGGCCGGTCATCCTGCATGCACAGCAGACGCCCGAGTATTCGGACGTCCGCAACTCCGGCCACGACGGCGGCGACTTTCTGTTCGTCCGGAATAAGTAAGTGTCAAAACACTGTTCACAACTTGGATGTGCTTGATCCCCGAAAGTGACGCTTACGATGTTCACTCTAGGGTGTTTTTCGGCTGGTTAGAAAAGTCGTATATAAACTTGTTATCTGATGAACCCGATCAGCGGCCCTTGAACGTACACCATGATGTCGGGTTTGGTTAAACGGCGGACCTGTGACGACATGACACGTCGATCAAGTGTTCGTCGAAATGCCGACGCCCGCTATAGGTGTGTAGTCCCCGCGGGCGCCTAACTACTCACGGCGGGTCTGAAGTTTCTCATTAATGTGAGAACCGAAAACGGTTCAATCACCGCTTTTGCCCCGCGCCACTTCGTAAGGATTGCGCTCCGACCAAGATTTGACGAACTCGACGAACTCGTCGTCGGGTTTTTTCGGCAGCAGGACCCTGAGCACCACGTACTGGTCGCCACGCTCCTTGCCCTGGCTACCTTCGACGGCCAGGCCCTTGCCCTTGAGCCTGAGGATGGTGCCGGTATTGGAGCCGGGCGGAATGGTCAGGGACACGGTGCCGTTGATGGTCGGCACCTCGACCTTGGCGCCCAAAACCGCTTCTGGCAGGCTGACCGGGAGTTCCAGGCGGATATCGTGGCCTTCGCACCGGAACATCGGGTCCGGCAAGACCAGGATCTCGACCAGCGCATCGCCGGCTTTGCCGCCGCCGAACCCGCCCATGCCCTGGCCCTTGAGGCGCAGGATCTTGCCGTCCTTGATGCCCGGCGGCACGGTGACGCGCAGCCTCTTGCCGTTGGTCGTGCTGATATGCTTGACGCCGCCCTTGAGGGCCTCGAGGAAGCCGATCTTGAGAGAGTATTCGACGTCGGCGCCGTTGATCTTGATGACGTTCTTCGGTTTCGAGCGGCTGGGCCGGCTCGCCGAACCCTGGCGTTTCGAATAGGCGGCGGCGGCCCGCCGTGCTCCCGAGGCGTCGATTTCGCCGCGGTCGAATTGGGCCCGGGTGCGGCTATTGGACAGAATGTCGTAGGCCGCCGAGATTTCCTTGAAATCCTCCTCTGCCCGCGGGTCGGAGCCGTGCATGTCCGGGTGGCTCTCGCGGGCCAGTTTGCGGTAGGCCGCCTTGATCTCGCTGAGGCTCGCCGACTTGGGGATGCCGAGGATACGGTAAGGGTCTCTCATGCACGCGCGCTACCTGGGAAGGCTCGGTCCCGCACTATGCCACAGGGCCGTCCGCCCTCCAAGCGACGCCTGGTCTCCGGTTCGATGCCTTCCTCAGCCGACGATCTTCCAGGTGCCGTCGGCCTGACGGCAGGCGCGGCCGGTCCCGGTCTCCTCCTTGCCGTCGACGTAGACCGTGGTTTCGAACTCGCGGCAGTTCTGGCCGCCGGCGGCCTGATAGGTGCTGGTCGGCGTGAAGGTTCCCGAATGCCCGGAATCAGGATTGCGCCAGGCCGTCGTCGTGCCGGTCTGCGCATACTCGAGGCTGTCCTGGGCGTTTTTCTGCATCATCGACTTGTCGGCCGCATCCAGGCTCTTGCCGATTTCGCTGCCGAGATAGGCGCCGCCCAGCGCCCCAATGGCGACGGCCGCCAGCTGGCCCTTGCCGCCGCCGATCTGCGAGCCCGCCAATGCACCGAGGCCGGCGCCTAGAAGCGTCCCCACGGTCTGTTTCGGATTGTTCTGCACGTCCGTCTGGCAGGCGGACAGAGACACGGCCAAAAGCGACGCTAAGGCGACGCCCTTGATCACAGGTTGTCGAGACATTTCCGTTTCCTCTTTAACTTTTGCGACGTCGTTTGTTTTGGAAAGGTAGTACCTATTATTAAATTTAGTCTGACTGGGCGTTCCTCGCGAGTCCAAGTATGGACCCGCTCGGTGCGACAGGATAGACAACAGATTGTGAATTCGGTTCCTAGACCCACATTGTGAAGATAATAGGGCGGCGTTAGTGAGCATTCTGTGATGACTGTCACCACAGGCGAAATTCTGGACAAGTTCGATGAGTGGTTCCGCGAAGCGGAAGCGGGCGAACCGGAATACCCGAACACCATGGCCTTGGCGACGGCGGATGCCTCAGGCGCGCCGTCCGTGCGTATGGTGCTGCTGAAAGGGGCGGACGAGCGCGGTTTCGTCTTCTATACCAACCTGGGTAGCCGCAAAGCTAAAGAATTAAATGAAAATCCGAAAGCATCACTTTGTTTTCATTGGAAAAGTACGAGATGCCAGATCCGTATCGATGGCTCGGTCGAGGCTGTCAGCGACGATGAGGCGGATGCCTATTTCGCCAGCCGTCCGTGGGACAGCCGCATCGGTGCCTGGGCTTCGAAACAGTCGCAGCCCATGGAAGGCCGTTTCGTGCTCGAAAAGCGGATCGCCGAATATACGCTCAAGCTCAACGTCGGTGAGGTGCCGCGACCGGAGTTCTGGTCCGGGTACCGAGTGGTCCCGGACCGCATCGAGTTCTGGAAGGAGGAACTGTTCCGCCTGCACGACCGCACGCTTTACGTCCGTGACGGGGAGACCTGGACCATGGAGAAGCTGTTTCCATGACGGTTGAGACGGCGCGGAACACTGAGGTGCCGGATGGGACGACGCCGGATGCGGCCGTCGGCCGGCTCATGCAGTGGGCCACCTATGCATCCGTCAGCGTCGCCGGGGTCCTGATCGTCACCAAATTCGTCGCTTGGCTGATGACCGATTCGGTCAGCATCCTGTCGACGTTGATCGATTCCCTTCTCGATGCGGCGGCCAGTCTGGTCAACCTGATCGCTGTGCGCCATGCGCTGCAACCGGCGGACAGGGAGCACCGCTTCGGCCACGGCAAGGCGGAAGCGCTGGCCGGACTGGCGCAATCGGCCTTCATCTTCGGTTCCGCCGTGTTTCTGTTTCTGGAAGCCAGCGAGCGCTTCGTCCATCCGCGTGGCATCGACAACACGACCATCGGATACGCGGTGATGGTGTTCTCCATCGTCGCCACCATAGGGCTGGTTATCTTCCAGAAGTACGTGGTGGCGCGCTCCGGGTCGACGGCGATCAGCGCCGATTCGCTGCATTACCAGACCGACATCCTGGTCAATCTCAGTGTCATCCTGTCGCTGTTCCTGGTCAGCCGCCTCGACCTCAAATGGGCCGATCCGGCCTTCGCCATCGGCATCGCCGCCTATATCATCTATTCGGCTTGGCAGATCGGTCACGAGGCCTTCCAGATCCTCATGGACCGGGAATTGCCGGACGAGGACCGTTTGCGGATCAAGGACATCGTGCTCGGCCAGGAAGGCGTGCTCGGCATGCACGACTTGCGGACGCGTTCGTCCGGCCTTCAGGTCTTCATCCAATTGCACCTGGAACTCGACGGCAATATGCGCCTCAGCGACGCCCATGAGATCGCCGACGCAGTCGAGAGAAAGATCGAAGCCGCATTCCCCAACGCCGAGGTCATCGTCCACGAAGACCCGGAAGGCCTCGACGAGGGACACGTTGAATTCCGCTGACGTCGCCAACGCGAACCGGGATCAGGGACCGGTCATCGATTTCCTGCGCCGCCCCGAGACCTTCGGACCCGGTGTCTCCGAGATCGCCGAGTTCGAGACGCATGTCTCCTTCGTCTTCGCCGGCGGTGACCGCGTCTTCAAACTGAAACGCGCGGTGCGTTTTCCCTACCTCGACTTCTCCAGTCTCGAGGCCAGGCGCACGGCTTGCGAGGCCGAGGTCGCCATCAACCGACGCACGGCGCCCGATCTCTACAAGGGCATCGTCGCGGTCACACGCGAAGCGGACGGCACTTTGGCTTTGGCCGGGCAGGGGGAGACGGTCGAGTGGCTGGTCGAGATGGGCCGCTTCGACCAGGACGACCTCTTCGACCGCATGGCCGCCGACGGCAAGATCCGGCGGCGCCTGATGGAACGCACGGCCGACGCCATCGCCGAATTCCATGGCAAGGTGGAGGCGACCGGGGAGGCCGGCGGTCATGCCGGCACGTCGGCCATCATCGAAAGCAACGCTGACAGTTTCGAACTGGTCGCCGAAGGGGTTCTGGACGCGGTCAAGGTGGCGCGGTTGAACGAGGCGTCACGGCGGCGGGTCGACGATCTCAAAGATATCCTCGATACGCGCCGCGGCGCCGGACTGGTTCGCCATTGCCATGGCGACCTGCATCTCAGGAACATCTGTCTCTATCAAGACCAGCCGACGCTGTTCGACGCCATCGAGTTCAACCGCGCCTTTTCCGATATCGACGTGCTTTACGATCTCGCCTTCCTGATCATGGACCTCGATTTCCGCGGTAATCGGCGCCTCGCCAACATCGTCCTCAACCGCTACCTCGACGCCACCGGCATGGTCGCCGGTAGAACCGGCGTCTTTTCTGTGCTGCCGCTGTTCCTGTCCATGCGCGCCGGTGTGCGTGCCCATGTAGACGGTGCCCAGGCCGGGGCCTTGAGCGACCCGGACCGTCGCGCCCGGCGTCAGGACGAGGCGCGCAAATACCTCGACATGGCGCTCACCTACCTCGATACCGCGCCCAATCGCCTGGTTGCCGTCGGCGGCCTGTCGGGCAGCGGCAAGTCACGCATGGCCCGCGAACTGGCGCCGTTCCTGGGCGCCGCACCCGGGGCCCGTGTGGTGCGTACGGATGCCGTCAGGAAACGCCTGGCCGGCGCCGCCCTCGAGGACCGCCTGGGCGAGGGGGGGTATACGGCGGAGATGACCGAAAAGACCTACACCGCCTTCTACGCGGAGATCGAGACCGCCCTCGGAGAAGGGCAGACCGTCATTGCCGATGCCGTCTTCGCCCGGCCGGAACAACGGGAATTCATCGCCGAGGTGGCCCGGAAATGCGGTGTCGATTTCGACGGCCTGTGGCTGGAAGCGCCGCCCGAAGTCATGGCCGAACGGGTGACGAAAAGAAAGCACAACGTCTCGGACGCCACCGCCGACATCGTCAGCCAGCAATTGGATTACGACTTGGGCGCCATCAAATGGGTGCGGATCGACAGTTCGGGCAAGCGGGAAGCGACCGTCAAGACCGGGGTACAGGCGCTCGGTGTGGGATAAACGCGTTATCGATACGTGATCCCACCGTAGGCGAAAGTCCGGGAGGCAACGTTTGGGGCGGGTGATCGCCGTCACTGACACCGCTCGGCCATATGAGACAATCGGAGCGATGTCTGTCCTACTCAAAGCCCCGATTGCCGAGCCCGAATTCCTGAAAAAGAAGACGTTTCGTCGCGGCGATATCATTTTCCGCGAGGGCGAGATGGGCAACCAGGCCTATATCGTGGTCACCGGCATGGTCGAGGTCTTCAAGTATGTGGAAGGGGAGAAGGTCAGCCTGGCCAGTCTCCGCAAGGGCGAGTTATTCGGAGAAATGGCGCTGGTCGACAACAGTTTGCGTATGGCGACAGCCGTTGCCAGGGAACGCACGATACTGTTGATAAACCCCTGTTGATCGGTTTCTGAGATCGTGATTCCGTTTCCCGAGTGATTCGGTGGAGGGCGGAACGATGATGGGGCGGTTGTCGGACGACCAGGGCA
>Ga0056135_10000492_pt1 | contig 10155 bp, 7 predicted proteins | sample WorMetG1aBELIZE1_FD_67481 | JGI IMG/M metagenome (GOLD analysis project Ga0056135, IMG submission 67481) | Marine gutless worms symbiont microbial communities from Max Planck institute for Marine Microbiology, Germany - Inanidrilus... ...
CGATCATCAGGCTGGGCGCCACTCCGTCCGGACTAACCAGTGCCCACCTCCACCATCCCCCTTTTTTACAGGCTGGATGCCCTTCCTGCCGCCCTACCAACAGTGTGAAAGCACTGAAGGCAACTAGCGCATTCGGATTAGGGAGAAGATGCTACAGTTCTTCTCAACGGTGATTCAGTTATGGTAATTAAGTAGATAATTACTTCACCCTCACCCCCAGTAAGGGTGCGAAGTATCATGATGAGCATGTCTGTCTGTCTGCTTGCTTATCTCAAAAACCACATGTCCAAGCTTCACGAGATTTTCTGTACTTGTTACCTGTGGCCGTGGTTCAATCCTCTGATGACACTAGAATACGTTATGTACTTTGGTTTTATGGATGACGTCGTGTTTTACCGCAACAGGCCATATGGCACGTGGCATTGACAGCATCAACTTCGACACTGTGTTGAAGCAAGTAGTCAGAATTTCAGATGTATTTGCCAGGGGGCTGTGTTTGACTTTGTCATTGTATACAGTGTCAGTAATTTGCAAACCAAACCAGGGCTGAAATTTGATGTCTATGACTGAGTGCCTCATTAACATTACGTAATACCAGCAGTATAATAATAGCTAATAAAAGTAAATTTAACTGCAGAGTGCAGATTGTTATGATTGATGTTTGTGGCAGTCATGTTCTGGAGGAATGTAATATAGATGCAAGTCGCTGTGCACACATCACGAATGTTTATCGGGTATGCTTTCCTGATTGAAGTTTAAACGTGTGTTTTCAGCTGCTTATTCCACCTAGTTGTGGTGGCCAGTATCACTGGTTTAAGATGGTAAAAATCCGCAGAGTGGCATACTGCTGTTGAAGCGTGGGTGTCATGCTTATCTCCTGTAATGTATGGACAGTGTGATGCCAGACATACAGTTATCCCCCCAGCTGCAGAGTGAAATTGACCAGTACCAAATGATAGTGTTGATGAGTTGTTATGCTGCCACGTGGTGACCAGGTGTCAGACCCACAACCTTGTGTGTGATTGCAAGTTTAATCCCCAACTTGTTGTGCTAGCATGTCACCCAAGACATGACTAATGAGAAAAAATGTTTCACACAATGATGATGTCATTTTCAGCTGTCTTTTCAAGATTGACAGTGAGGTGTCTTTACTTATGTCTTAATTTGGGATTTTCTGAGTATTAAGCTGACATGGAAAGCTAACACCAGTGGCAAGACTGGCTGATTTTCTGATGTCACAACCAGCTGATAAAGGAAAGTTATTGGTACCGGTAGTTAATGTAAAGCAGATGATAAATTTTATTTTTTGTTATTGCCAAATATCCTTAAATTTGCTAAGATTTTTCAAAACCTTTATGGGTACTACAAACAGCATGACATTTTGTATTTGTTGTTTGGTGTGATCATGCTCGTCTTGAAGCTGTCATATACAGTTAACTTCGTGCCACAGTGAATGCATGTGTACTGGCTTGTTGTTTAGCAATACAAAGAGCATATGAGAAGCACTCTTGCAAGGTTTGGAGCAAGTTCCTAAAGTTTACAGTCAATTTCTAATTCTGTCAGTGTTGACATTAATGTTTTCTCACAGACAAAATTACTCCTCTTAGATTTGTTGTTATTTACACCTGATACCTGCAAAGTTAGAGGAGCTTCTGTCATCTTTGGGCTGGTCTTCATTGAAATGTATGCTTCCCCAAAAGCTTTCTAAGGTTTTCTTTGTAATACTTTTGAATTATATCACCTGATATGAAATGAATATGTGTAAATATATAATAAATATAATTTGCAGTATCTGTTTAAAACTTGACTGGTAGGGTTGGCTGTGATGTTCCACATATTGTTGACGTTGACTGGCGTTTGGATTACTGCATCAAGGTATGTCCATTAGGTTTACTTAATATTAAGCTAATATTTATTTAATCATTCTTTTTTGTTGCTGGCATTGAATAGCTGGCATAAAGGGAGTGGCGTCCCTTTGTTTGGCTGTTAGTGAATGATTGAAGAAAGAGTGATGTTCAGTGATCTGATTTCTGTTGTTGGCATCTAAGAGGCCGTATGCAGAAATTTTGTAGCAATTACCAGTTGGGACTCAGAGAGCAACTGGCTAACCAAGTTCAGGTGGAAATTGTGCCGAAGTTGTTTTTATTATTACTTCTCTTCACTGCTTTGACACAAGCATTTTGGCAACAGGAACTGCCTCCACGAACTCTTCATGAGACCGTTTCTTCTCAGCAACTCAATTTTTTTTGTTTTTAGTTCTGTTCTTTACTTTTTCTGTTTTTTTTGGTTTTATGTGGTAGATTAAGGTGGCTAACAGTCAGCTTTTAGGCACATGTAAAATACTTTGTCAACATGTTGTATCGGGAGAAGGGCATCCAGCCTGTAAAACGTGCTGCAGTTACTCGCACAGCTTCTCTTTTCAGGGTCACTCTGGAAAAGAAAGCAGTTAAACAGAAACTGAACGTGTGTCTACCTGTATTGTTTGTCATGGCTGAATGGTAGCATTCATTGGCCCAGGCTAATGTTAAGGGCTGAGACTGGCCATCGTTAGGTATGGATGGAAAGTGTACAGATGGTGAGTGACTTCAGGAGACAGTGGGTGGACTAGACCTATTGTGAAAGATGATCTATTCACTACAGCCTGAAGAATAATTTGGCCCGAGTATCTCACGGTGAGTGGATCAACATTACCACACTACAGCAATTCCTGCTTATTCGGTACTCAGTAAGGTGTGACAGAATTGCTGATGCTCGTAATAGGCACTGCATAGCAGGTGTGAACAGTTTGTTTTCATGTTCATGTAATGTACAGTAGGTCGACTCAGCTCTCTGCACATACTTCCTGGTTTAGCATGTAAGGCAGAAAGCATACAGGAATTTCTTTTTGTTCACAGCTGTCTGACTTGGCATTCAGTGTTTTGACACTGTTTATTGGTTGACACTAATGGCATCCTGCCCAGTAACAAACCTGTCCCACTTACCTCAAAGGTTCACTTCTGGAACAGGTGGAGGATGAAAGCCAAGCGGGAATCATCTTATCCAACTTCACCTGCTGAATGGTCATTAAAACAGAGTAGGCAGGCAGTGCTGCAAAATATGTCAGCAACAAAAGTGCTAAAGTAACTGTGGTTTTGCGTATTTATATTTGTCACTGGTTTAGAGACTAATTGATGTCAAACTGATCAGCTGACATGGTACTAATGCATGGTTGTGTTCTGCACAGAACAATCAAGTAGAACGTGTCGGACAACCTGTTTTCCTCATTCAGCTTAAAACCGAAGTATGTTACTGATACTGTCTTACTTACCAACTGCTTGGTGTTGTGTTTCAGCTGTTACATACACACGTGTGAATATGCCGACACTGGTGATACGTTGTCGTATCTCGTCAGTGATTTGGCACAGTTGGCTGGGTAACAGGAATAGCATCCAGCCTATAAAAACTCTGTGCCAGTTATCCCCAAAGGCTGTCTTCCATTTAAGGTGTGGGATTGTTAATGATTACTTTGCTGCAAATTTACTACAGAGTCTGTGAGTGAAATAATTCTGCTGAGTTATAGGCCAGAGAATGGGATGGGGGTGGTGGAGGTGGGCACTGGTTAGTCCAGATGGAGTGGTGCCCAGCCAGATGGTTGATGTGTCTGCCTCTGTTAATCTTCCCTTGCACCATAAAGTTCAGTTCTCTTCTGGCACCGGCTCACCAGGGTGGGCCCGGAAATGGGCCGTGAAACAGTTGTGTGGTGTGGCGGTTATAGGCCAGGGAATAGTGGCTCCTGATGTAGAAGAATTATGTATAAATTTGCTGTTAGCACAACTTAATTACACAAGCATGGTTTTTGACAGAATAAGCTACAAGTGTGTCAGTTACCTTGCTTCCATGTGTTATTAATGTCTTGTGAACTGCTGTAATTTCGTGCTATATTCAGGTTGCTGGTGCAGATGGTTTGGGTAATGTTCAGCTCGCTTGCACCCGTGAACAGTTACAGGTGAGTGCTACGATAATGATATGGCGAGAAATATTTAGTGTGTACCAAAAGGCTGACAGATAGCCAGCTTAATGTACTGCATGGGATGAAAAAATAAGGAAAAGAACTAAAAACAAAAACCAAGTTGCTCAGAAGAAACAGTCTTGATTAATAGTGGGTGGAGGCAGTGCTGGGGAGGAAGAGAGTCTACGGTCGGATTTGTGAAATATGTGGGTTTTAAGCTGGGAGTAAAAGAGTAAGGTGGGTTCGTCAGTAATGTGGTAGCATGGGAAGGTTGTGTAGAACCACCCAACCTGGCCTCTCAGTAGTTTTCATTGTATTCTACTAATAAGTAGTATATTGCTATTGTGGCACGTATTGCAACGTTGCTGCATGACGTAAACAATTGCACCTACATTTGTTAGATTTCTTAAAATATCATGACTACTTTCGGATGTTTTTGACAGGAGCAGATATGTTTGTTTTGAGTAGGATCTGGTTGGGAAGCTGCGCGATGCTTGCAAAAGTCTTGAGCGAACTGCACAGGTGTGAATGTCCAAAGTCTCTGATCTGCTCAAGTAGCATGTCTGAGGACTACTGCTGTCCAACAGAGAGCTGTATAAGATACACATTAGAATATATTGAAAGCTTTAGACAAAATCCTATTTGTAACTTTATGTAAGCAGTTATTAAAGTGTGCCAGACATGAAGAGGTTTTCTAGTACATACCACTACCACAGTACTGTTACTTAACTTTGTCAAATAAAGTCTCAGATTTCACATTTATTACGACTTCACAGATGCTGCTACCAGTACCGTTATTGATCCACCACCTCTGTTTTAAAAGCCGTTTTACTCATGGACTCAGGTTGGCCTTTCCCCTTGGTTTCATTTCTATGCTTGTTTCATAAGAGAACCAATGAGAATAACTGACACGGGTTTTTATGCACCTGTCACGTGATCCAGTCCCCATTAATTGGTAACTGGCAAGTATCCAAATACGATACGGATAGTGCATGTCATCTGCTAAAGATGCTGCTTCAATTTATTTATGTATACTGCAATAACATTAATGTTCGACATTTCTAATTACTTTATATTAACTAAATATTTTTGGCTAGTGACACAAGCATTGTGTCAGCAGTGTGTATGTTCATGTATTCTGTTAAAAAAAATTTACCACACGCAGTGAACTACAGAAGGTTCTGTTTTTGGTGCCATCAGTCTGTGGTTTTTTTGTTTGTGTATGAAATATCTCTGAAATCGCTGAACGGATTTGCGCCAAATTCACACGGAAGACGTGTTTGGTCCCTCGCTTGGACAAGTTTGAAGGTCAAGGTCGCCAGGGACAAAAACGGCAATTTTCGGCCCTTTTGGAAGCCTGCGTGCGGTTTATGTATGGTAAAACATCTTTAGCCTGTAGTTTTAATTTTAAGTTTTTGTTAGGTCTCTGTAACTTGTTTTGTACAGTAGCCACATTCAGATGTAAATAGTTCTAATGAATGAAATTCTGTTTGGTATAAATTGTGTTGTGACTGTCTCGGATGTCAGCCAGTTGTTATCATTCCACATTTCTTTCATGTGACCCCAGGACACTAGAAGAGAAAAGTAATTCCATATCTGCTATTGATCAGACGTTTCATGTGTAATAAAGAACCAACATGCTGCAGCCAGTAAGCATGCCATCTTAACAGCTGAATACGTTGCAGCCACTTGCTGCAAATATAAAAAGTACAGGAAAAGTAGTACAGTGCTGTCTATCATAACTTTCTACTAATACATCTATCCTTATTTATCGCATTATCCAAAATATATATTTCCAGCAAAATCTTAACCTAGTACAGTGTGATACGACCTATTTACATTGAAAATGCCATTAAACCCTAGTTAACCGACCTTACCAGCAAAGCTTTGTGTGGCCCTTCATTAAAAGTTTCATACAAGTGTTTTCTGACCAGTGTGGCTGCAAACAGTGTGCAAAAAATAACATGGCATCAAAGAAGCTCGCTATGTGAAGTATGATGAAATATGACTCGCTACTGTTCCACACATCTCCTAACGCAAATGTCACGTTTGTCACGAAGTTATTCCAAGAACGTTATATCATCCATCAGCAGCATGATATTGTACGGAAGTGGTCGCGGTGACGGAGACAACACTCTGAAGGACTGTCTGTTGACGTCCACAGCAGTGCTATTACACATGCACACACATTCCGTATCATACACAGCGCTACTAATTCAATGTATGACTGTTTACTTTCTTTTACCAGCCTACATTTCCATGAGTTATTCCAGTTCAGACTGAGGGCAACAACCATGGGTTTGCTGGAGCCAATGTATTCTCTACTTCACAGCCATCAGTGTCAAAGAACTGAAGGTAGTATACTACTATCACATGCGTTTACATACATACATAGGTTTATTTCAGTAAAAGGACATAGTGCAAACATAATAAATAAAACAGTAATGACAAACGTGCGATCCTAATATTGGGGTGTAGAAAGGCTGTTGCCAGCACTTACATCTACCTTGGCTAAGTGATTAGAAACTTTACGATTACACAATATAGAACAGTAAAAACACACACATACACAAAAAAGTGAGAAAAGATGACACCAAAAGCATGAAAGGTTGTACAATAACGGAGGTAGAATGAGGCACAGGACATCAGAAAAAAGACGATTATAGCAAATATGGCTAACTTGCACAGCAGCGTTAACATTACTTCGAGTTAAAATAGTTCATCATACTACCACCGTTTTACAACCATTATACAGGACAACTTGCATTAGCCGACACGCCCAGTTAACAACTGGAGGATTTTGTTGGAGCAGTTTTACTGCCTGCATGCCCTAACTGATGGCAAGTAGTGTGTTTGGATTAGGCAGAAGACGACAGATAGACTTCTGTTACCTGCACCATCTATCTATTACACGTCTCTGCAAAATATGTAATTTTCACTAGATTCTACAAGAAGTTATTGTACAGCTTTTCACCAAATGCAAGTTGAAGTGCCATGACAACAATCGAAACTGAAAAGAACAATGTGTTTCATATAGTAGACAATACATACACACAGAGTGCATACAAAATGATGCCACCTAACTACCAAGTTAACGGCTGCACCTTTAACTTTTTATGTAAAAAGCACAGTAAAGTCAAAAAAAAACAATATTACATACATGACAATGAAACCAGCAAGATTTGTCAGCACGACGTCGTCGTCAGGCGATGACGCTAAACTAACACTGAGCACGTGGTGAACCAATGCTTCGCCTGCAAACATCATCATCACTCAAGTACAGGTTCAGAGGTAGGTGCTCATCTCCCCGTCTTAGGCCACAGCCACTGAGTGTATCTCTTATGCTATGCTAGACCTATTTTTACCTTCCCAGCCACAGAGTTGGTTGACTGATTGAGTTAAGGTTTTATGTTCCATTCAAGACAAAAACAGGTCATTTCAGAGACATTCCCCAAGCCAATCTCTTGGCTTGGTATGGAAAAACTAAACCTAACACAAAAGCACACATTCACCAATCAAAAGAAATGTACTATAACACAAAAAATAAAGCCAGGTTTAGTCATCTCTTACAACATCTGGCCCGGAAATGGAGAGGACCTACTCTTATATCGGTCTTCATAAATTTATTACTTACTTACTTACTTACTTAGACACTTACCCACTTACTTACAGCCTTCGTCTCTGATATAGCCATATTTGTGCTGAAAAGGGACGTTAAACTCCAACTAACTAACTAACTTACAGCCTGGATCCACACTAGGGATGCGCCTATCGTTTAATTTTATAAACGTTTAAACGAACCTTGTAAAAGTTTACTAAACGTTTAAACGAATATGGCGGCTTGCGTACCATGACACCCGTCCCGTTCCGAATCCATTGATACTCAATAGGTCTAGTGGTCTACCATGCCCAGTCCTGGTCGCCGACGCCTACACCTGACTGAAATAAAAAGCTTCAGGTGAAGTTCATTCGCAGAATTATCGCTTTGCGTTAAGTCACAAAAATCTCAGTGAGTTGCAAGCAGTGAAGACTGAAGTTGAACACACATTTTTCGCCATTGCCGCCACGTTCGTTTAAAGTAACATTTAATTTCGTAAACGTTTAAATGACTCGTTATCGTTTAAACGTTCAAACGCGCGCATCCCTAATCCACACGGGGCTCCCAGCCACAGAGCATCTCCAACCAATGGCCAGTATCAAATTAAACTGCTGAGAAACAGAGGCATGAATGTGTACTTGGCTACTCATCACTTTTCGCTATTCCCGTTCCAGGGAACTTTATCAGTTTCATTCGTGCAAATTCGGGAATGGAAAATGTCAGGCATTCCCAGGCGCCTGCTTTCCAACAAAACAAGTGCTACGTTGCTGAAGAAGACTGAATGGCTGAGTTAAGGATTCACATCCCACTTGAGACAAAAATGGGTCATTTTTGAGATGTATCTTCCCAGCCATCACTTACCTTGGTACTGACCAAATTAAAACCACACACAACAAAAAAGCACATATTCAGCAATAAACCTAAAGATACTATAGCACAAAACAAAGGAAAAAAACTAAAGCCACGTCTGATCGCTCTGTATGATGTCTGGCCTGGAAACAGATCAACTCCAGGGACCAGACAAGGCCGCCAAAGAAGATTTTCAACGCTGTAGCATGAAACTGCATCGCAGGCCAACATGCTGCTCCACATAGTGAAAACTTACTTGGTTGCACTGGTACAAGCTTGGAACTGTTGTCCTGAGCAGCCATACCAAGTGGAAGCATTGAGTCAGGAAGAGCCGGTGCTAGAATAACAAGACAAAGACACTTACTTGTTATATATGCTATTCAGCACTGCAGTGATTACAACTCAGCCACGCACAACATTTCGGTGCAGCAAATCACAAGAACAAGAATAACACTTGTTGCTACAGAAGAATCTCGCAGTGTTATAACACTGATTATAATATTAATGGATCATTAGAAACAGAAGATGAAGTCTGCAAGATACAAACACTTAAGTTACGAAGTCTGTTTCCTCTGTAGCAGCTCCAGTGTTAACTATATTTGATTTACCAAATGTCAAATATACACTCAAATAAAAAATTCAGAGCAATTTCCAGAGCCAAGGTTTATGCTTAAAATATTTGGGTTCTTGATCGATACTGTCCAGCTACAGTGAACAGTGCACAAATCACTGTACTTGAACTCCTAGCTCAATTTGCATGCATAGAGTAAAATAATGTACGCATACAGTATATATGTTTCAAACAATAATGTATGCGCACCATACACGTATGTATCAGTCATCAGACAGTCCGCACAGCTGCGTGCCTTTCAATCAAGACTGGTTGCTATGCCGAGATTTTAACGGACTAGTAAGGTATGCAGCACTAACTCAGTAACGACAGAAACTTGTTAGGACTTATAAACAGTAGCATATTGAACTACTATACTACTATAGCACTGATGACATACTGACAATTCACCGGTATCACACCACACACATTCATCAGTCAGCAAAACATCCAAACCATGAAATTATGAAATTTTAATACAACAGTGGTGTACTGTAGTTTAAATGATTATGTCCGGCATATGCTTAACATATGTAACGTACAGGGAAATAACGTAAAATAATGTATACACTGTATGTATGTTTGAGCTCTGCTTGAACTATAAAACTGCACAATTTGAAGCTATTAGCAGAACAAACCCAAATTTTAACATTAAAAAGGTAACAAGTGGTCAAAGAATATTTTTTACAAAAAGGCCGCATTGCCGGAGGGATTTTTACTGGGGAAAATTTAATGTGACACTCAAGTGCATCAGCAGTGGATAGAGATAGGCACTGTTGCATATCTCGGGCCTATAAGTGCCGTTGCCTTTTAGCTGGTAAAGCTGAAGGTTCAATCATATTCAGCAGGTTGTGCCAATGTGCTCACCCAACTAACACATTGTTCCTTGAGCCCACAGACAGACAGACTGACAGACCATGCTACTCTGTCTGTAGCAACATGCCACATCTAGTGAGTGCTGAAATGTGGCCTAAAATAACACTAGAAATGTGGGTCAATGCGCAACGTGATGGTCGCCCTGCCGAATATAGGTGGCGCCCTCTGTTCAACGCCGCAAAGTTTGGCTGACGCCAACTACTAGATGCCGTGCAGTAACGCTGCCAAGACGCG
>Ga0056135_10000494_pt1 | contig 10148 bp, 4 predicted proteins | sample WorMetG1aBELIZE1_FD_67481 | JGI IMG/M metagenome (GOLD analysis project Ga0056135, IMG submission 67481) | Marine gutless worms symbiont microbial communities from Max Planck institute for Marine Microbiology, Germany - Inanidrilus... ...
TACTGTACGTACGTTATCGGAAAAAATAACGCACGTACAGTACGTACGGTAGCACCTTGATTGACAGTTGTTTATAATGCCAATATCATCTGATCTAAATAATTTGATTAAAAACTACAAAATTATACGATTTGATATCGGCATTTAGCAGCGAAGAGTATTCCAATCCGCAGACTAAAATTGGATGACATTTCCTTTTATTAGCTGAAGGTTTACTTCTTTAGACGTTAAACGCCCGCCTTTTTCAAAGATGCGTTTATCGACCTATGAAAAGAACATTTGGCTAGAGTCAGTTTTGGCCATCACGTTTGACCAGAGTCACTATTACCATTACCTGATGTCGTCCACGGATGCAGAGTGCAAATACACGGTGTGTCGTATTTACCGGAACCCCTAACTTTCAGGAGCAAAATTTAGTCAATATATGGTTTATTTGCACAAAAATTTCCGGGACAAGGCACGAGATAATGCTGCGTGAAGTGCTATCAGAATTTTCCACAATATGTACTGCCTTTACCGTGCAACGTCTCTCTCAACGTGACGCCACTGTGACATCATTACTTACTTGTTGTAAACATGGTTTTTACCGAAGAAGATAAAGTTGCAGTTAAATTTTTGCGCGAAAACAAACATTATGGTGCTGAGCGTTTCCTGAAAGAATTTTCTGGCACTCAGTCAAGAGGAAAAGCCCGGTACACACTTAACGGAACGTGAAATTGCCCGTGAGAGTCACAGGCGTCTCACAAACGACGGTAAACCGAATCATAAAGAATGATCTGCGTTTTCGCTGTTTCAAGAAACGCGGGGCGGCCGAGTTGACCGAGGCAAACAAGCTTAATGCACGGCTGCAGCGTGCCCGTCAGCTGCTGTAGCCGAATATCCCGCAAGTCTCGTCAACTTTATTGTGTTCACTCATGAAGGTGTTTACAGTAGGACATCCGACTAACAGCCAAAATGATCGCGTTTACGCCTGTGCTGCAGGGTACTCACAGGAAACAAGTTGCTGCCGCTCGACTGTTGCGTACTCGCCCTACGTTCAACGCTCGGTTATGGTATCCGTGGGCGTGTCAGCGCTCGGCAGGACAAGCATCCATTTCGTCAAAGTGAATGGTCCAACGAGCCATCAACCAAGGTTCTACGCCGCCCCTAACTTCCTCAAAATGGGGATAAATTGCCTAAATTTGTCGTCTTTTGGACAATTTCGACAATAAAGGACGAAAAGTCTGCTGCAAAGTTTTGTTGTATAAAAACTGTCAGCGGCAAAGTTGTAGCGCAATCAATTGTCTTTCGAGTGGTATCAATATATTGGCAGGGGGTAGTTCCGTTCCCTTGATATCTGAATGCAAATGGACCGACCTGCATTGGAAGCACCTGTGTTGCACACACTTCGTCTCATAGCGCGGCAGCCATGATGTCATTGCTTCACTAGCCTTCGTTCGGCTCACTGGTTGGCCAGTAGCCTGAAATTTGCGGCACGCTGTCCTGTCAGCGGATGCTGGCCTTCTTGTTAAATTTTAATTGCTATTCTTTTTTCTCCATGGTTTTTGTCCCAGTTCACAATGACAACTCTGTTGCTAGTGTGTATATGAACTACATGATGTGCCATAATCAATCTCTGCAGAAACTTGACATTGTTTTTGCTTGTATGTGCTGTTTAAAGAAACACAGAGCTGAAAGGAAGTCTATTAATATTATCAATTTCTTACAATTTGTTTTTTATTTGAGGAAATGTGACAAAATAACTCATTCAGATGGAATGAATTTGTTGCTCAGGGACAGTGTTTGTACAACCAGAATCTGTGGACTCTTCTCCGGCTTTTCAAGAGCTAGAAACGTCACGTGCAAAAGGCAAATTTAAAGGTATTGTCATACGACTGAATATGTTTGAATGCCTTGTGGGCATTTGTAGTTGTATTGACATTTGCTGAAACATGTTGACTGCAACTTGATCGTCTTAAACCTTGTTGCTTCTGGTGGATGATAGACAGCAGATCACATTCCGCAGCTGTGGCTTGTACTGTATCTGAAGCCGGCTGTGCTCATTCCTTGCTGTTGATCTCTTTCCATGTGTTAACTCCATGTATGTGTGCTGAGTATAAGTGCTATAAATCTGGGCAGTGGACATTTATTTCTGTTGCTGAATTTGTTTAACAGGTAACTTGGACACGGCAATAATTAACTGTTCTGCCTGCCATCGTCAGATCGGCAGTGACACTGGTTCGGCGGTTCACAGACACCCGGTCTTGAAAGTACTCATCTGCAAGGTAGCCTTTTGTAACTTGCAGGTTTCATTGGTGAGCGCATGTGTGCTTGTTACTGGGCTGGTGTTGTGTTAAAGTAGCAGAGCAATGACCGTTTTTGCTGTAATCGTGCACGTCCAAGTCCATTGAGAATTGTGCCATGCACATTACGAAACAAATGAGCAATTATTGACACTTCTAGCAGTATAAAAACTGGGCATTTTGCATTGTTCATTCATAGTATATCAATGCTGTCCTACTAGCAACTGCTGGCATATCACATTCAGTTTGGATTGTGAATGTTGCTCACCATTCAAAGTTGCAAACTTGTGTTTTTGTGGCACTGGCATCAGACAGCTGGCATAAAGGGTTGGGGTCCATTCCCTCAGGAGACAGTTCGCAAACAAGAGTGATGTCCAGTCTTCTTCTTCTTTTCTGGCATGCTCCACTATGAGTGCATAGCGCCATACATAGACATCAGCTTTACAGAGCGCGGTTCTGGGCCAGGTCGACTGCTTCGTTCAGTGTGAGGTTGTAGGCTCTCAGGTCGTGCTCGACAGTGTTCAGCCACGTGATACGAGGACGCCCAGGTCTTTCAGTTATCTGGTGGGGGAGCCCTTAGGATCATCTTGCATCTGCTTCATCATTCACATGTGCAATGTGCCCAAATATGATGGGTGATTTTTACCCATGTGACACTAGCTAGCACGTGTATTAGCTGTCATTGTGTCTTGTCTGTCACATGTCAGTGTCCTACTCAAACAGCTAAACGTAGGATGATGCAAACAACGCCACACCATAGCCCAGGGACTCTAGTTTTCTGATGCCGCAACTCGCGGCAAAACTCAAAGGGGTGACCCCAGTGGACTGGAGGCACCAAATGCAGGTGGGGTAAGTTAAATGCAAGTGCAGTAGCTGCAAATTAGCAACTTTCGACGCGAGAGCGTTGCCAGCTTAGTTCGGTCGCTAGTTTATCACACTGAGTGTCCACCATATTTGTATGCAGCACATTCGCCATGATGCAGTGCATCGTGCGGGTTTGTCAGTGACTGCTTCAGCGTTCTGAGTTCTTTTCAGTTGTTCGTTGGGCGATATGAAGAGCATCCAGTCTAGAAAACCTGGTCCAAAATTTCTCTTGTGAGGGGCCTGCACAACTGTCTTCATATGGTTACATGTACGAAATAAATTCTTACGACGTGAAAGAATATTACGTACATGTAGCCATATATGAAATGAAACTAAAAGTCAAATTGAGCTTGTTCGACGATACTCATGACCTGACACTTTGCAGTGATGATGTCGCATGACACATCACGTCTGATGCACACGTTTTGGTGAACTTCGAACAAAAACTAATCGATGACTGACAGACAGCTTCACTCTTTCTTATCACAACATCCGTCGTTGCTCAAGTGAAGAGTGTGAGCTTGTGAATACGTGCTTGATGTGCCTAAATGACTGGGTTTTATTTCAGACCTGATTACACATATGAGATCAAATTCTTTCACGTTGCTGGAACGAAAGAAAGTAATACACTGTGTCTCAGAAAACGCCCCACCTTTGGCTTGCTATAACATTGACATATGTGAACGGATTTTGATCTTTTGGCAGAAATGCTACCGATAAAGTAAGCAGTCAAAAGATGCTTTACTACACCTCCTCAAGTAACTTGTGTTTCTGCATTACTTGGCAAAACGGGAAACATAAAAATTGCATTTTTCGCTCACTGTATTAGTGCATTGCCAGAATTCAACCAGTCGCTGCTTGATTTCTTCAATCTTTTTGACTCACAACTCATACTCACACTGCTGTATGATTCCTTAAATCTCATAATAAATGCATTCAGCTTGGGGCTTTTGGAGGCATGGCTCAGGATAAAAAATGAAGTCGAGAGTGTTGCAGCAGTTGGACTGTGTTGCACCCACAAAGCACCAGTTCGCTGTCTTCTGGGTTTCCTCTTTCACAAGCAAGTGCTGAAGCACCAGATAGATGAGGTGGGAAAACAAGCATCATCTGATTTCTTACTTCGTCAGTAACACGTCTGCCAAAAATTATCGCAATCGGATCGTGCACGTCAAGATTATAGCAAGTTAAAGGTGGGACATCTTTTTGAGACAGTGTAGTAGTAGTAGTAAGATGAGATGAAGACGGCGGTGAAGGCATTGATGCGTTTGTCTTTGTAGAAATGCTACACGCTGTACAACAATACAAACATCGAGCAGGACACCGACGGGAGTGATGAGCAGTGTCGTTGGTGTGGCCAGGGTGGCGACCTCATCTGCTGCGACTTCTGCCACAACGCCATCTGCAAAGCCTGCATCCGTCGAAATCTCGGCCGCAAGGAGCTCTCCAACATTCTCAATGCAGGTAGACATCAGTACATTTTAGACCGAGCACCGACTGTGTGTGGTCAGCTTCGTAAATTTGGGATGTGCTGGCATTGTTTCCTTGTCTGTAAAACAATGACAGCATCTATACTTGTTGGCACGTCATTGCACGTTATGACAATGCAGTTGTATGCTGTGTCTCACAAAATTGATCCCTTAATATTTCAACATGAAAACTCTGTCAGTTATCAGTATTTTGATGAAACTTTGCTACATCACCACCACCACACCACAACCGTTTTACGGCCATTTTTCCGGGACCACCGGGGTGAGCCGGTGCCAGAAGAAAACTTCTGGACTTTATAGTACAAGGGAAGATTAACAGAGGCAGACTCACTGACCATCTGCCTGGGCTGCACTCCGTCCGGACTAACCAGTGCCCACCTCCACCATCCCCTGTTCTGAAGCCCAGAATGACAGTCGTTTCTTCCAGCCAGTCGCAGGTTGTGTCTACAGGTGCACGGCTGCTTGACCAATGCAGCAGCAAGTGCAGAATGTCGTTACAAGTCAGAATGTGCTGATCGTTCTCGAACATCAAGAGAAGATTAAAACATCTTTTGTTATAATTCTAATTACATTTCGCATGAGTCATAGACGATGCAAAATGTATAGTGGTCACGGCCGTTTGTGTGTGTGTCTGTCTGTTTCTTACCGCATTCCCATGCTACTGCACGAACCCGGATGTAACTTGGGACAGTGGGCCCCTCTAGTTGTGCACTGTTTGGCGAATTTGCATTCGGTGCACAAGTTTCGTTGCTATGACAACATAGCGTCGAATGCAAAATGTCAGCGAATGCTTGTACTCGCTCGTGCCTGGTTGATTTGGTTAACATTGCTTGTTCTTATAGTGCATGGAGTCCTAATTTCCTGACATTATGCTAGATTATTAGGCTGCATCGCATCACTGGCTAGGTGGGGCCTGTTGCTACCGACGGAATAGCATAGTCTGTTAGTCAGTCAACAGTGAGACCTGCAAAAACGGCTGAACTGACCGAGATGCCGTTTGGGATGTGGACTTGGGTGGCCTAAGGAACTACGTATTAGATTGGTTCAGATGCCGCACGGGAAGGGGCACTTTTGAGGGATGACATTGGGATTTTTCCACACACCGCTATTGTCGCTAAGCACCGTTTCCAGTGGCCCCGATATCCGGATTCCCCACATGCTGTCAATTGGTTGGCCGCAGCAGCAGCCGAGCGTCACATGATATTTTTCCAATGAAAAATCCCCCCGGTGATGTGACCTTTTATCAGAATTTTTCTCCACTTGTTTCCTTAACGTAAGGTCACTCAGGTGTTAACTTGTTTGGCTTTTGAAAACGACCACCTGCATGGTTGCTAATCATTTGCTGCTGCTTTCAGTTTCTGTTGAACTGGCTTGCATTTCCAGAGTTACTCGGCCGAGTTCCCCAAAAGAAAACTTTTGGATATGACTGCTGTAGGTTTTCACAAACCTGATGCTCTTTCGGTCACCCAACCAAGTGTCAAAGCACTGAAAGGCACTCAGAGCCCTGATGCTGGTCAGGGAAGATCGCACCCAGTGAACCCCATCCTTTAGTCATCCACTGAGCAACGTCACACCTTTTTATGCCAGCTCTCTGTTGTCAGTTGAATGATCATTATTTCGGAATTGGTTTTTAAAATTTTAACCATTGAAGAAGCGTAGTTGCTGGTGTGTTTTGTTTTTCGCTCTGGTCACTCATATGGCAAAACTTTAGCATCTCAGCAGTGTAAGTTTTGTTTGTTGGTAGGTGACAACGAACGTTGGCGCTGTTATGTTTGTGACCCGAAGCCTCTGCTTGGTCTGATAGAGCACTGCACTGCAGTCATGGAAGCACTAGCACGCCAGGAGAAACTTGAATCGGATAAACGACGCAAGCCAGATGGTAGCAGCAAACCGATAACAGGCACCCAGTATCAGAGTTCTATCGTCAAAACAGCCACAGGATCCAAGCAGGTAGCACAGCCCGTTTCCGTTATACAGACTGCTTCTGTTGCTACAATTGCAAAGTCGCGGATGCCGTCTTCTGTCGATGCTGCTAAACAGCAGGCGGCAAAAGTTGCCGGCAAAACAATTGCATCGTTGTTGTGTGAACCGCGACAGCAGCAGCAGCCAAACAAACTGTCGACAAAGACTGTTGCGTCACTCCTGGCGGAACAAGGGTTGAAGCCCGGAATGACAGTCGCTTCTTCCAGCCAGTCGCAGGTTGCGTCGACAGTTGCACGGGCTGCACGACCAATGCAGCAGCACGTGCAGAATGTCGTTACAAGTCAGAATGTGCTGATCGTTCTCGATCGGTTGCTGTCTGCGACAAACTCGATGAACGTCTTCCTCCAGTCGCTGCGGATGGACGCACGCAAGAACGCTGTCGGCAATACGCAGGCACACTTGGAAAAGCGCCGGGAGATAGCCGGTAAGCTGACACGCGCGTATGCTGCATACACACGATCGTTTCAAGAAGTAGCTACACATTCTACATCGTCTTCAAATGCTGCTGCAGCTTCACAGCTGGCAAAGGTTAATGCCGCTAAAGCACAGCAGGGCACTGTCGTGAGGAGTGCTCCGCCTGCGTCTGTACCATCTCGGCCACCGATCAACAACCAGCGATCGGTTCTAAATCATCCACCAGTAAAATCAGTTGTAAATCATCCTCCAGTAAAATCAAACAGCAGTGAAGTGATCGAGATATCGGACAGCGAAGATGATCGAGCCAGCGCTGTCAGTGTTGTGAAAAGTAAAAACCTACAACCGTTGACCACTCAGAGAAATGTGGTTGTTCCGGTTGCTTCAGGCAAAACAACAGAAAGACAATTAATTACTGCTGTACCTGTGAAGGTGGTGAATCAGAATGCAACAAATGTAAAGAAGCGACCCCATTCACCAGATGATGCTGCAGGCCATCCTGTATCTAATATAGAGTCAAAGCGTGCATGTGTCAACAGTAGCAGTGAACCAGATCAGAAGCCACGAGCATCATCCGGTGAAGATGGCGTGATGTTTGACGGTGGAGTAGAGGAGATTCCACACGATGATGTCAACGAGTCGTCAGACAATCACCATCTCCAGATGTACTGTGTTGAAGTCAACGAAGACTCGGACGACAGCGACACGCCTCCGAGTAACGTCAAGTTAGAAAATGGTAGGCTGCCGACAGTTTCGGCAGCAACTGCTGTAGGTGGAAGATCTGTCAAGCCACGCAGCCTGCTCGAAGCTGAGCTTACTCGTAATGTAAGCACAAGTCGATCGGTGGTCTCTTAAAGTCTGAACTGTACAGTGTGCACCTTCTCTGTTTTCTGCCACGTCATTGTACTTGAAGATGGATGGAATTTCTTGGCCTTCAGTGTTTCCATGTACATATGCATGGATATAATTGATAGTATTTTGGCAAAGGTTTATGCATGGTATGTTCTGGTAAGTGTACAGGTGGTCCAAAAAGGACTGTTTTTGAGGAGCAGCAACTTTCTTAATTGCTGTAGTCAACATACATAAAATAAAAATTATCACAATGAATACAGTACATATGTTGTTAAATACTGCATACCATATGTGCAGTTTAAAAAGTTTATTATGCTTTGCACTTGTTCATTCAGTATACTTAGGACAGCAGATATGATATAGTAATTATTATTATTAGGGCTTAGGCCGCATCGCAGTACTATGTACGTAGATGCAGCCTATTATTACCGACCGAGTAGTGTGGTCTGTCTGTCGGTCTCACACAAATGAGCCCTGCAAAGACAGCTGAACCGATCGAGATGCCGTTTGGGTTGAGGACTCTGGTGAGCCTAGGGAACGATGCTTTAGATGGGGATCCAGATCCTCCATGGGGATGGGAAATTTTGAGGGTGAAGGGGCGTCCCATTGTAAAGTATAGGGACACTGCGGTCATCTGTGCAACAATGGCTGAACCGATCAAGACACTGTTTTGGGTTGTGGGTGTAGATGGGTTCAAGGAAGCATATATTAGATGGGGCCCAGATTCCTATGCGAAGGGGCAATTATTATTGGAAAGGACGTGCCTGATGACACTCTGCCATGAGCTGTGCAAAAAAATGGCTGAACCGATCGATTTGCCGTTTTGGTTGTGAACTCGGTTTGGCCGAATGAAGCAGAAGTTCAGTCGTATTCGCCAGGTGGCACCGGTGTGCCCTCATGGGATGGCACATTGAACTGTCCATCTGTGGCCGCGATGCGGCCTTATGTATGTCAAATTACTTGTTATTATTACTGTTATTATTATGAATGCAAAGTTTCACTGTTACAAAACAGCTTCAGGGCCTCTATACAAAAGTAGTCGTTGGCTGCATAGAAGACCTAGTAATGTTCTATGATAAGGATTATGTAACCTGATCAATTAGATAGTGATATAGTGTATTGAATTGCATTAAAAGTTTCTTAGTTTGGTGTGTTTGTATTTGCAAACATTACCCGGAATGTTTTGTTGAACACACAGCTCACGAGTGTTGCAAGGTGATGAGCACAGTGTGACATTTATATTGACTGACATCTGACATCATTTATCTGTCAGCCAAATGTCAAAACACTGACGATACATGAAAACAGAAATATGATTCCTATTTCGTGATCAAAGGCGATTGAGTGCAAAGATTTTTTAACTGCATTACAACACGATCATTCTATCGATAACAACTGGGATATGTCAAGGGAAAGATTTGAGTTAGCAGTTACATGTAGCTGTAATTACTTAAGCAAAGATTGTGCCATCTGTAAATAGCATCCAATAAAAATCATTTCTGTTGTGACTAGTTAATGCATTGGCTATCAGTATTAGTCAAATAGCGGCAGCTAAGACTAACCCTTAATCCTGTATTTTTTCGGACTTATGCACAATAAATCACCATTATTGTAAATGAAACTGTATTTAAAATTTCTTAAATTGTTCTTAATTCAGTTCATACTCAAACATTACCCTGAACATTTTCTTGAACACACAGCTTATGAGTGTTGCATGGTGATGAGCAGTAATGATACAAAATTTTAAGAATGTAACACATTCTATAAACCAATGCATTATCTAGTTACACCGTTTACATTGCTGCAGTAGAAATTCTACTAGTTTATTGTGTCATTCTAATTCTATGTCTGTATAAGCAAGTAAACGGTTAGTTGCTACGTCATACCTTATTGCTAGAAAGCTGTTCAGTATATTACGGCAAAGAAATCTGTTACGTCATGCAGAATTGCATACTCCTTGAAGTTGTTGTCAGTGATAAGTTAGTAATCTTTATACTGGACGAATGGCTGCATTGTAATGCATAACATTACACAGAATGTGGCTCACAGACTGTGACTGGATGAGCTTCAAGGTCACTCTCACGGTTGGTTGCCCCCCCCTTCCCTCAAATACACATCATCGGAGCTGTGGTGATCGTCTGGAGGGTAAGGGGAAAAACTGTCAGGTCTGTTCTGTGCAATATTGTGTGCAACAATTGTGCACAGTGCGATGCACACACATATGAACAGACTAACAGTTCTCTGGATTGGGTTTTGTCTCACTGGG
>Ga0056135_10000495_pt1 | contig 10126 bp, 7 predicted proteins | sample WorMetG1aBELIZE1_FD_67481 | JGI IMG/M metagenome (GOLD analysis project Ga0056135, IMG submission 67481) | Marine gutless worms symbiont microbial communities from Max Planck institute for Marine Microbiology, Germany - Inanidrilus... ...
CTGGACATTGATTGTTTTCTGCTTCTCTCACGTGGACCTTGAGGTTTTTACTTAGGCCACGTTAAAAAAATTTATATACAATACAATACAATCTAGCTGTTGTGGCCATCACAATCCGCATCCACTAATAATAATAATATTAATAACAACGATAATGTTACTATGAGAGTTCAGCCGGTTCATTTGATGAATGCAGACTGAGCGCCGGGTGGCCGCCAACCCTCAGACCAAGCCAACCAACTTGGGCTGTGAGTCCGCCATACCATCCATATCCACCATCGCCATTTTTTACATTTTGTGTGAGTCACAGATGATGCGATATGTACATTGGTCACGTGCGTTCGTGTGTGTGTGTGTCTGTCCCTTGCTGCATTCCCACAGTACTGCACGGACCAGGATGTAACTTGGGGAATGGCAGGGGGTGCCTCTAGTTGTGCACTATTGGGTGGATTTGCAATCGGTGCACAAGTTTTGTTGCTGTGACAACATAGCGCAAGCATGAAGCTGCTGTGACAAACATAACTGTCCGCGGCCTCTCACACCGCAGTCAACCATGCCACCACTAAACCAATGCCACCTGCAGAGGCACGTGGGTGTAAACAACTTGCCTAAGGTTGTTTCTCAATAGCGCCATGGCAAAGAATTACATTCGCAACCATCGAGTTGCAAGTCCAACGCCCTAACCATTAGACTACTAAGTCACTGTACCAGTTCAGCCCCCTGTTGAGTTGCTTTGGGTATATCAACCGTCACACATGTCTGAGCATGTCCTGGGCAGCCCATTTTCACCTTTAAAATTGCCCCTAAACGTGTCGGGATCTGGACCCGTCTAAATACATGGTTCCCGGGCCCAACTGAGTCCACATCCCGAACTGTATCTCAATCAGTTGAGCCGTTTTTGTATGGTTCACAGCCCATTACAGACCAGCAGACAGACCACGCTACTCTGTTGAGTAGCAATAGGCTGCATCTAGCTAGTGCTGCAATGCGGCCTAAAAATGGCCAGTATATTACAACATTTTTCTGGGAGACATAATGCATACCTTCAGGTATGTGTAAAATATTACCAAAATATAGCAAATTTCAGCCAAACATTGAATACAAACAACACTGAGCAGAATGACTACAAACAGCTGGTAATGACTAATGGAGAAGAAATTAGGAATAAATCAACATATTAAACTAGACATAAAATTGCACACTTATGCAGCAGTTACCTTCCAGCAAGGTCAACTAAGTGCATTTTGCTGTGTTTCTCACTTGGCAAGTCTTCGCTGAATTTTGCCTAAAATAAATCACAATGCATGCCATTCAAATACTGCACAAAATATGAGAATGAAAACTGAAAGATTTCTCAAATGCTGTAAAGCATAAACATGCAATTGTATACCACATAAATCACAAATCCTTTTTTTGGGTTTAAACTTCAATTTGATCGCACAGTGCTAAATCCAATGTGGTAAGCAGTAAAATGCTAAACATATACGTTACAAAACACTGCATTTCTTTCAACAAATACAGAATTGCATAAACACACATGCTGCTTCCACTGTTACAAACAAACATCCTGTGAACAAAGGTACTGGCCTGACAATATCAGAAAATAAGACACATAAATGACTGTCACACAGTGAGTCAACACTTCTCCATGAAACAACAAAGAAAAGTGCTTTGATGACAGCCTAGCAAAGGCTCACGATTCTCATAAACATCCTTTCTAGACTACTACTACTACTTTCCAGGACAATCTGGGTAAGCTGGCACGAGAAGGGTAAACCATTCTGGATTTTACTGGAGCAAGAGATGATGAGGTGGCAGTGGCATCAGCTGGACGATATGCAAATCATTTGCACTTCGCTCCAGACAGACAACCATGCCAATACCTCACCACTCATTTTACACACTGGATGCCATTCCTGCCGCCCAACCAACAGCGTCAAAGCACTGAAGGCAGAAACATCCTTTCTCAACTCACGCATTAACTAAAAGGGTGGCAGGTATGGCATGCAGTCACATTGGGTGGCCACTTGAAGATGGCTTTACATAGCCAGTTTTTTCAGTAGTTAACTTATTCTGCATCTTTGCTATACTGCATCATTTAGATTAATAGATTCAACCACTCCAGTGCACCTAATCAATTCACTAGTGCAATTTGAAGCTTGATTCTATTATCCAAAGAACAAGTCGCATACTAGTACAATTCAGACATAATACCGAAGGGGCATATACACCCCCAACCTATGTGAAGTCAGCACAACCTGTGTGAAAGTGATGGTGAATATGGCATGCGAGCGACTGCTGTGGTCATTCATGTGTGTAGCGGCAGTTGTCCGGTTGACACTGCCCTGCTGGAGTAACGTCTCAATGTCACGGTAACTCACGGCCGCGTGCTTCGACAGTTCTGCAGTATGTACATCACCAAACTGTGTACAGTGAAAGTCTGGCTTCATTGCTGTATACACCACTTGACTACGAAATGACTCATGTATATTTTATACCAAGACTGCTACATTAAGACTCTGCTTAATAGACAACACAGCAACGTAAATTGACACTTATAAACAAATAACATCAGTAAAATCTGAATGTCAATATATGTATAACTGATCTCTCTTTTCGGTATGGCTCACCATGTCTCTGAAATCAACTTCCTAGATCTCTCAGTCAACCTCATTCTAGTCCCTCTGTCTCTGACTTTCCTGTTCATGCTCCTACCACATCTACTCACTCTGAAAACTCACCACTCTCACCATCCATAACTCCCTCTGTCATTCACTCCCGGCTCAAGACCTACCTCTTTCACAAATCTTTCCCACCATAGACTCCCTTCCAGCCTCAGGACTGACTCCATGGACTTCATGGCTGGGCCGTTTCTTCCGAGCACCTCAGTTTTTTTTGTTTTTAGTTTCTTCATTACTCATTTTTGTTTGGTTCTGTGTGGCAGATTAAGCTGGCTGTTAGTCAGCTTTTGGATGCACACAAATATAGTGTATCATATCATATCGTATCAAAAGACTTGCTGAGGAAGCACCTTGAACATAAGGTCCTTCCTTCGGATGTTCACGAACTCTCAGGTTCAACTGTGGCTGTGTTTGGTCTCTCAGGAGGTCTCGAACACGCTCATTGTAAATCTCCAAATAACTACAATGCAACGGAATCACATCAAGTACAGAAAATAAAACGTTCATATATACAACTCATCATACGTCACGTTGAGATAACAATATATTATTGTCATGTGACCCACTATGACACACTGCATTCATTGGTCAAAATGCAGGCATGTGAACTTCATCACAACTGGATGTTTTATAATATACCCCACTTAATGCACTCAATGTCAAAGACTGCTTGTCATTTTGCATACGTCATTTGTAAAATGATGATCAGTAAAGCTGACTTGTCAAATAATGAACACAAATATGAATATCACATTTTCACTATTGTGCATCATCTATATAACAATATATTAATCGTGCATTAATGATGGGGTATTGTTAGAAAAGGTAGATAGATATGCTCTTTTACCCAAGTGACATGCTAGAAGCAGACAGAAGATCTGATTTGCCAGTGATGGTAAGGATTGGAAGTCTATGGAAAAAAAATCCATAACAACAACAATCGTTTTACGGCCCTTTGTCCGGGACTACCTCGGTGAGAAGAAACATTCACCCATCGACCATCCTGATCATCATCCGATCTTTATCAGCTTCTTCCATCTACCATGATCCATAGCATCCTCCCTGTTAAATTACGTGCTTGGCAATCTTTTTGCACAACTTATGGAGCTCCGTAAGTACATACCTATTTAATTCGCACAGGATTCTCATTAAAACCAAAAGGCAAAGCACACGCATTACATGTGTCTGATATGTAGTAGTGAGATCTGCCCAATAAGCAGAGGAAAGTCAAGGCTGAACATAACTAAAATGACTGTGATCAGAGACATATGTGTGAGCTTACTGTGAATGAAAGAAAAATGCAGAGCTTAACAGAACCGCTGGGACCGGAATCACAGTCTCGTGGTTATAAAAAGGTAAACTGACACGATCTGAACATGCTGTTGAATGCAAAGAATATAGTGATAGTATCAGATGCTGTACAACAACGCACGCAGAAGAAAGTATACAGAGGAGATGCCCACAGAAGACATGGTGATGGAAATAGTTTTTGTGAGTCCAAGAGGATGCACAGGTTCAGAGCCAGTGGAGGAAGCGAATTCAGAGAATAACCAGCTAATTCTCATTCACCTGAAAAATGGACATGTGTCTGCGTTAATTATTTATGACTATGAACATTAAAATGCAAAAACCTGTCAGTGCTTTATCACACTTAGGTGACAAGTAGGACATCAGGCTGAAAAAAGCCTGCTCTAATTTTCCATATAGGTTCTCTTTTGAGGACCTTGTCCAACCTCAGTAACCACAGAAAATAAAGCCAGTTAAATATCAACTGAAAACAGTATACAAACTAAAATGTTGGCCAATGCCCAACGTGATGGCCGCCCTGCCGAATATAAGTGGCGCCCTCTGTTCAACGCCGCAAAGTTTGGCTGATGCTCACTACTAGAGTGCCGTGAAGTAACGCTGCCAAGATGCGAAACCATTGAAATTTGATGGGGTGCCCCAAACTCGCCAACAGATCTCAGCCATTATTGGGCCAAAGTTCACCATATTATGAGGACATGTGGAGGAGGTATCGGTGTTTAACAAGTTTTTTCCCCGACTGTTGATACATGCCTTAGTTGTGAAGATATGGCCTGACAAAGTTGTGCGATGGTGCCGAGATGGCAATTTTTTGCATCCTGTATTATCAGTGAGCCGCATACATTTCAGACCTGCATTCTAAATTTGCACTAAGGCCACACCATGTGTGGAAGTATGGTAGACATCTAGTCTGCGACCGCTGAGATTAGGCGAGGAAAAAAGATAGAAGAAGAAGATAGAAGAAACCACAGGGCAAAAATATAATGTCCGCATCTGTTACGCAGGACGGCCATGACCAGGCACAGAGCCTGCACAAGCACTCGCTGACATTTCGTGTTCCGCGCTATGTTGTTATGGCAACGAAACCCGTGCACTGACTGCAAATCCGCCCAACAGTGCACAACTACACGTAACCCCCTACCATTCCCCCAAGTTACACCCAGGTCCGTGCAGTACTGTGGAAATGCGGCGACAGACAAACACACAGACAGATATACAGACATACATGACCAATATACATTTCGCCTCGGCTACGCCTCACGCAAAATGTAACAAATACACATACAGGTAACACACATAGGTATAACACTAGTTAATAATGTCATATGATTATCTTTACTTTTCATAAACAAAGGTATCAAAAAGTTCACTAGGCTGACCTGATTTCTGTTCGGTAAGATGTATCACCATCTGACATTCTGCTGAAAAGATCCTGTACAAAAATATTACGTCAAAATATGGCCACCATACAACAGCACTTATTTTAAACAATAAAGGCAATAACAATGCACGACGAAATATAGAGCTGTCTTATGCACTAAAAGATCTTGTGATGCAGCGAATGCTGATGGAGATGTTGCACAATGTACTGTACCATATCAAATTTAAAAAAAAACACCATGTAACTCTGACAATACCCCCTTTGGAGCAGGTTTGTTATTTGTAGGCTAGTACTTGCCATAGTCAACCCACGTAACAGGAAGCGTAACAACAGTTACAAAACAGGTTGTTTGGAGTCACTCAATGTTACTTGAAATGGTAACATTCAATTATACACAACTTTCCATTAGTTAAACAGTAACTATGAGCCTATACACAGTGTGAGATACTGGAGAAAAGCAGCAAATTTATCTACCCCATCTGTATTTGGTGCCTACACTGAGGCAACCACATCAGAGTTTTATGAAGATCCCTGGCATAAGAAAAGAGTTTTATGAAGATCCCTGGCATAAGAAAACTAGAGTCCTTAGTCTGCCATGCAGCATTAATTATTTGATAACTACTTCAGTCATCAGGTGGCAGTTCAGTGAGCAGATATGAGAATGGTCAGATGGATGTGTAATGTTAAGGTAAGAGTTCCAAGTAAGGAGTTGAGAGAAAGACTAGGAATAGATGATATATTATTGATATTACAGCAAAACAGGTTGCAATGGCATGGGCATGTGTTGCAAAAAGAAGACACTGATTGGGAAAAGAAATGTATGGAATATGAGGTGGAGAACTCCAGAGCAAGAGGTAGACCAAAGAGGACGTGGAGAGGTTGTGCAAAAAGATTGCCAAGCAATTAATTTGAACAGGGAGGATGCTATGGATCGTGGTAGATGGAAGAGGTTGATAAAGATTGGATGATGATCACGACGGTGTGTGTGTGAATGTTTCTTCTGGTACCGGCTCACCCGGGTAGTTCCAGACAAAGGGCCGTACAACGATTGTTGTTGTTGTTGTACTTCAGTCATTTTACACAATATCAGCGCCTGACAGATGGACATGATATGATATGGAATATTTATAGTGCACTGAAAAGCTGACTGATGGCCAGCTGAATCTACTGCACAGAACAAACAGAAAAATAAGGAAAAGAACTAAAAAAAAACAAAAAAAATGATTTGCTCAAAAATGATCCTGTGGAGGTGATGCTTGAGTCTTGTGGTGAGTCTTGTGGAAAACACGGTTTCAAGTGGCAGTGAAAGAGTAAGGGAGTTATGCTGAAAGTGGTGACTCAATATAAGAAGATGAAGTGACAAGTATACAAAGTGATGAGTTAGAAACAGACAAACTGGCTGAGACTGTATATTGAAAGGAATGATCAATTATTCATAATGAGGATGAAGCTGGTGAATGAGTGAGAATGATAAGTGACGAAGGGTGAGTATTGCGAGATGATTCAACACTGAACAGAGATGACGTGATATAAATATGAAGTGTGAGTGGTTGGGAACTCTGTATGCAAGTGACAGGAGCTCCTATTCAATGCGTTCGGCTATTTTAAGGCAGTGAGGAAAATACAGCTGTGGTATGCTGATGCACGACAGAAAAGGAAACAGAACAAACAACACTTTAGATACCATTCATCAATTAAACTAATGACACAACAGGTCATTCCAGAATACACGCAGCAGAATTTTACCAATACAATACACACTTGCAGCAAAATGGTGAACAGCTAAGATATACAAGCACAATGACTAAAAAATCTAAAACATACCCCACAAATGCGAGGGATGAGCCCAAGATTCTCCTACCACACACACACACACACATGGGCGTACACATACATACTTGCTGGATTAACAGCCACTTCCGACATCAGACAGAATGCAAACCAACGCCTGCACTGGAAAGTTAACTGGTTATGAAAAGCTGAGCATGTGCACCATTTAACAAAATAGCCAGTATTGGCCTTAAGACAGAACTATCCTAGTATAATTACAGACGTGACTGCTACAAAATCTCAGTATGAGAAATAGGTTTCATACAATGAGCACATTTGGTATTCCACCCATCCTGCTAACAGTCTAAAACACGTACTTTTCATCACACTGGTGGCATGGTGGCAGAATGGGTTGGGTGTCAGACTTATGATCAAGACGACATAGGATTTGACTACCAGTTGTGGCACAGCTCCCAGCAATTTGTTTACACCTCTATAATACCCATCACCAAGTAGCATAATTTGGTACCAGTAAATGAGTGGTATGCTCTGCACCTGGGAAGGTAACCACTGTTCTGGCACTTTAGTGGCCATGTGTTCTAGACTTCAGTGGCAGCACCATCTATAGGCTTGGAAAAGAAATCAGCACACTGCTTACAGTCTTGTATCAAGTATGGCATTCTTTTAATTTTTTAACAGGCTGATGATGGATCTGAATGCTGCACAATCACCAAGGTGGATGCATGTAGGACTGATGCTTTTAATCAGTGGTGCTCGAGAATACTGCTTGGAATCAATTGGCACCAATTTGTTCGCAATAATAAGGTGAGGAGAACTAAGCAACCTAACCAGTCACAGGAATAATCTAGTCATGGCGTCTTTCCATATTTGGACATATTGCACAGATGCCAAAGCGATTCTAACGGCTCCCCCACCACATAACTCGAAGAGACTACCAGGGCGTCCTCGTATCACGTGGCTGAACACCATCCAGCGTGATTCGAGAGCCTACAACCTCACACTGAATGAAGCAGTTGACCCGGCCCAGAACCACTGTTTACGTATGGTGCTATGCACTCCTAGTGGTGAACGCCAAAAAAGAAGATAACAATAGTCCTTATCGAGACATGAATTACTTACAGGAGTTCCCATCATTGTGTATGTTTTTCCTGATCCAGTCTGACCATATGCAAACACACAAGCATTGTAGCCAGCAAATGCTGCATCAACAACTTCAGTTCCCAGTTCATTAAAGACCTGGATACATAAGAAACAATCAACATCAAGCTACAAATTAATAACAGAATGCAGCAACAGAACAGAGCCCTCACTTGAGGTCGCACCCAACCACTATGCAAAATATCCAGGTCAAACATCATCTCACTCAAAAAGTTATCGGTTGGACAAACGAACAAGCAAATGAAGCTGTACCTGGACCATGGTATTTAATGTCACGTTTTGACATGCAATCGGTCGTACTTACTGCCTTTTCCACATGGTCACATTTTTTAACCAGAAAGCCCCGCAAGGGGGCTGAGGTCATCGCCGCCAGCATGCACGGCTTCGGTAATTATCGGAAGTTCAAAAGCCCCTTGACCTTGACCTTGGATTGGGTCAAGATCACATCAACCTACACAGTACGTGTAGGACTAGCAGCTTGCCCAGCCATGTGACTGTAGCGTCACGCAGTACTGAAATATGGCCATTTGAATTTAGTGAAATGTCGATATTCGGCAAATTTTGAACTCTCGTGGTAGCTTTCCTACAAGGAAACTGTAAAATCGGGCTCCGAAAAGCTGTAGACCAGGTGCCATACTATGACTAACAACCGTCAGTTTTGAGCTCCATGCGAAAGTGGCGGAGGAGATAGACCAAGAAATGTTCAGTTATGGGCAATTGTCAGAAGTTCAAATGCTCCGTGACTTTGACCTTGGATGGGGTCAAGGTCACATCAACATACACAGTACGTGTAGGACTAGCAGCTTGCCCAGCCATGTGACTGTAGCGTCACGCAGTACTGAAATATGTCCATTTGAATTTTGTGAAATGTCGACATTCGGCGAACTCTGAATTCTTGTGGTAGCTTTCGTAGAAGGAAATTGTAAAATCGGGCTCCTACAAGCTGGAGACCAGGTGCCATACTATGACTAACAACCGTCAGCTTTGAGCTCCATGCGAAAGTGGCAGAGGAGATAGACCTATAAATGTGAAGTTATGGGCAATTGTCGGAAGTTCAAATGCTCCGTGACCTTGACCTTGACTTGGAGGGGTCAAGCACATCAACATACACAGTACATGTAGCACTACCAGCGTGCCCAACCACATGACTGTAGCATCACGTATTACCGAAATATGGCCATTTGAATTTCCTGAAATATCGACATTTGGCGAAGTTTGAACTCTCATGATAGCTTTCCTAGAAGGAAATGCAGATGTCGGGCTCTGACAAGCTGTAGTCCAGGTTCCATACTGTCTCCATCAACCATCAGTTTTGAGCTCCATGCCAAAACGGCAGAGGCGATAGACCTAGAAAAGTGAAATTTTCGCAACTTTGGAAGGTCCGTGACCTTGACTTTGACCTTAGATCGGGTCGAGGTCACGCTGGTGTGCATACGTGGTGGAGGTCTACCCACACACGAAATTAGATCGAAATCAGAAAAAGTTTTCTGGACGTATGGATGGACGGACGGACACACCTCAGTTCCAATCTACTAGGTCATCGGTAGACAATGACCTAAAAATTCTGCTGCGAGAAAGAGAAATAGAAAGACTGAGAGGCAAATAACCAAACATCTCATGACTTTCTGCCCTACTGAAGTAACAACGGTAGAAATACCTTTTCTTGTGAGCAATTCTGCGGGTGAGCAGGGTCAGCTGACCAGTAGGTGTAGTCAAAAGTAAACTGCCTAATTTGCTCCGGTCCAAAACTGTCACTGCCTGAACCAGGACTAGATGGTAACTGCAACAAAACAATTAAACAGTACTGGTA
>Ga0056135_10000497_pt1 | contig 10113 bp, 7 predicted proteins | sample WorMetG1aBELIZE1_FD_67481 | JGI IMG/M metagenome (GOLD analysis project Ga0056135, IMG submission 67481) | Marine gutless worms symbiont microbial communities from Max Planck institute for Marine Microbiology, Germany - Inanidrilus... ...
AACCACGTCATTTGAGCCATAAAGCGTGAATATCGGCCGCGCGGTTCGAGCTGGGCGTTGGAACGAGAAAAAAGGACAGCACAGGACAGGAAAAAAGTCACAAAGGGTTATATTTCACCTATTTGGGCAGAAGTCCCCACTCAAGCGAACTACATCAAAAATTGTGTAGTAGCTGACCTCCTCGACATAATCATGAAATTTTCAGGGGTTACCATTTTACAGGGGGTCGAATTTTCCATTTTCCTATTGATATTTGAATGGGCCTTACAACAGTGCAGCGCTACTGCGCTGCCTGTGATTACAGCAGTATACAGCAGTTCGTGTGCGACTTAGACACTGTAACGTAACTCATGCCACAGACAGTGTTGCATTTTTTAAAATGACATAAACTGGTTTTTGGCAACGGAAATGACCTGAATCCAAACCTGAACCAGAAATGATCTGAATCAACCCTCAAGACGGTCGAAAAATGACATGGTTTGACACATCAACTACGTATCAATATCATTTCAGAAACACAAGGAGACAATGGTCGACAATGACAGAATTTTTGCTGCACCGCCTCGCAGCCTCGTTGGGCAATGTGAAATGACTGTTTAATATTTCAGTAAGCCACATCTCGCGCTGCTGAAAAGCTGACAGACTACGTAGCAGATTACGTGTTTATATTTCAGCAGAAAGAAGCCACGTAAACGCATGCACCATAGATGTAGCCAGAGCAGGTCTTTGGGTTGTGGGATCTCCAATCCACGGACAATTTTTTAAAATCAAAAACGGAACAGAGCCGCACTGTAAATATGCACTGTTAAATAAACAGTAGTGGACAATTTTTCTGTAACGTCTCCAAGAGCAAAGTGCAGAAGAATCTTAGGAAAGTCATGTACAATCATGGGCCCGGCAATCGACAAAGTATACGGCAGGACGTTATGAATCAAATACCCTGGCTACGCCAGTGGCATACATAGAGAACAGTGGTGTTAGTCCCACCATCCTCAACAGTGACAAAACAAATCATTACGAGATGCTGATCACTGATAAGCACGTTGCAAAGTATAGTTCAAAACCGATATGAACATGTCAACACTAAGAACTGAATTGTCTTGAAGAATGAAGACAGAACTTGGCACCCAAAAGACTCGTGCTTCACACTGATACAATTATTGCCAAACGTACAAAACAACACAAAAGATCAGCTAACAATAAATAGATACAATCACTTGAAATATTGAGTATTGTTGGTTGGCACTACTGCAAATATACTAAAAACAAAGCAAAAATTTATTGTCAAGACATCAATCACATACTGTAGCATGGCAACGAAAACGGCTGTGTTGTCACGCTCACGTGCCACAGAGGGACCGTGCAACGCCTCACACAGTTAATCCTGGACTACTTCAGTTGCATCAAAGTTTGCATTTCAAAAGGAATACAAGAGCTGAGATGATAAGGTCACTCATTTGCAATGGTGCTAGTTGTCACTGACAGTATCTCTAACATGCGCCATTTCCACTTCTTAAGTGTATCTGACAGCATATGTGACTGCTTAAACCTAGAACAGTTACTAAATTCGGTCACAGCCATCAAAATTAAAGCCCCACATATAACTTATTATTTGTCTTTAAGCGCCTCTTACTTAATACATGCCAATTTCAGAGATAACAGAATACGAAAGGATTAAAATAGCTTTTAATCTTCAAGGTCACTGAAGTTCATTGGTAATGGTGCTATTTGATAGATCATATACGACTTACTATTAATGTTCATAGTAACTATGCCTCTATCTTGGATTACAGGATATGTCAAGACACCGGCTGAAAAGTGCAAATTTTCATACCATATCTGGACGAAGATCCTCTCGAGAGTAACCGTCTCAGAAGTTCACCACAGTCTTTAGTGCAAGAAAATTAGAATGGTGGGCTACCAGGTGACAAAAGTTTGATGACAGGGTCCATCACTGTGATCGCAAGTACCAAGATAGACATATGGACACACACAGACAGAATTAAGATAGCATATACCAGGCTTGCACACAACGCCACACGGTACACATATACAGCAGCTGTTAACAACAAATTAACTGTTAATTTAAGCAGCCAAAATAAACTGTACCTAGATAACGCTTGCCCCGAAGACATGTATCACATTAACATGGCTATAGAAAATAAATGATTTCCTGACCAAAATCAACCGCTATTTGAGTAACAATCAAACATATTCACAACATAAAGAATAACGATATTATGCATGCAAATATTTACTAGCTGCAGGCGTAACATAATGAAACTAATTCATATCTTCCACTTGATGCTGTGCACAACTAGGAGAATGAAGAAGCAACTCATTTTCACAAATCAACAAAAACAAAACAATTAAATACCGTTAATATATACAGAAAACTAGAATGTGGGCCAATGCCCAACGTCATGGCTGCCCTGCCAAATATAGGTGGCGCCTGCTGTTCAACGCCGCAAAGTTTCGCTGATGCCCAGAACTAGAGTGCCGTGCAGTAACACTGCCAAGACGCAAAACCCGTTGAAATTAGCTGGGATGCCCCAAACTAACGAAACGATCTCAGCTGCTAGTAGGCCGAAGGTCACAATATTGTAGGGACATGTGGGGGAGATACTGCTGCTTAACAAGTTTTCTTACAATTGTCGATACATGCCTCATTTGCAAAGATATAGCCCGATAAAATTGTGCGATGGTGCCCAGATGGCGATTTTTTTGTCGTGCATTTCCAGCAAGCTGCGTGCAGCACGTTTCAGACCTGGATTCTAAATTCGTACTAGGGCCACACCATGTGTACAAGTATGGTAGGCATCCAATCTCTGACCGCTGCTGAGATTAGGCGAGGAAAAAAAAGAAAGAAGAAACCACAGGGCAAAAATATAATGGCCTGCCCTATTAAACAGGGTGGCCATAATTAAACATAAGGACGACTTGAATAGTAACCAGGCAGAGGCTAAGATTACAAGATAATTAACACATACCTGCTTGATTAGCACTAGCTCACTGGCTGCACGTGAACTGATCACGTATTTAACAAAGATTTAACACGATACTGTCTAAACAGCAGAAACATCCCGAAACATGAATGAACGCTGGATGCAACTGCAAATTAAAGTCCTAATGAAAATGTTCTACTGTTGTGTATTCTCCCATTCAAGCGCCCGGCATGTCCGTCTGTTGGTGGGGAGAAGCCTGCTCGACAGCAGATGCAAATAAGCAGCCTTGCCTCACTGGCAAAGATGCACTCAATGCCTCAACCTTCAACATCAAAGCCAAGGCCACAAAATTTGTCCGCAAGGAGCAAGACCAGGCTGCAAGGCACTGGACACAGATGACTTGCGTTCAAGTTCTACTGATATTGCTGCAAGGCAGTGATAGTATGATGTGGGTGCAAAATGTGTTGTCATGGCAAAGTACCCAGAAGAAATCAGGACTACATCTTATGTCCTTGAGTTAATGCCACCATACAGCGACTACCATCAGCCTTTATGAAATTCAACAAACATAACTGTCGGAATTTTTATCAACAAAATACTACCAATATTTCACGTGCTGTGAAAAAATCACAGGATGATAAATTCAGCGAGCAAGCAATGTTTATCGTCCAACTCGTCACATATAACCTGTCATTTTAGAGACTAGTCTTTCCAAGCAGTCAATTGCACCGACCTAACTCAAAATATCCAAAACTCGCATAATTATAACTGTATGCAAAGACACAAAAACTAAACATAATACAATCAAACTGGCCCCAGTTAAGAACAACACAAAAACTAACAAGTGCATTTGCAAGCAAGACGCATATCTCGCCATATGGCGCCCAATTCTGACTGCCCACTGAGCCTCGCCAGGAAATTTTTTTCCCAGGTGTGATTGTATTTTTTCCCAGCCAGGTGCGATTTTTTCCCACGTGCCATTCGTATGTAGGCTTCTGGAGGAGCCGCCCCTAGGCCAAAGTTCACCAAAATGGGAGAAGCTTATCCCGGATAGTAGTCGAAGAAGCATGCAAAGTTTCACGCCGCTATCTTTGTCCGCCGCTGTGAAATCTGTAACCGTGCAAACACACAGTAAACTAAGTATCCCAACCATACTACCATATGGTGGGATAAAACCCAAGACTAAATCAACAGTCATCTGTAAAGGGCCATTCACACTACATGTGGCTCTGCGCATATCTGTGCAGTGGGAACGTCATCATTGCTTTCAATGAGTTCAATTACAACAGACACTGCGTGGATACGTGCATGTCCGCACGTAGTGTGAATGGGCCTTAAGAACTGCTTATATCATTGTACATGACTGTAATACACAATGCAACACAGAACAGTTCTGATAACCTTTCACCTTATCCTCCAGACAATCACTGCTCATATGTTGTCCACAGAAGGCAATTTAGCGCACGTGAGGGTAAACAGAACTGGCAAATAGTGAAACAGAAAAGGGCGTGTTTTATTATTCTGAACTAATCAACATTATGTAGCTGAATAGTCACCTGATATCCATTCTAAGATGTCCATCTCATTTACCAGGCCTGTTTTACATTTTTTTGGTTATGAAATGTTCATCACTCAACGAAAGCTGGCTGAGACTGATTCACAATACAGCAGGTGCAGACAATCAAGAAAGTACTCACATGTTATTATATCAACACATTCTAGGCTAACATATGAGTGAGTACCTTCTCCCTTCAGCACCTTGACAGCTATGGCTGGGTGACAGGAATGGCATCCAGCCTGAGAAACTCTGTGACAATTCCAGAAGACGTAACGGAAGAAAACTGAAGCCCCGTTTACACAATACAACCGGTTGTTAAACCCGTTTGACAACCAGTTTGACAAAACGGCTGTATCATGTATACAGCCGATCGTCAAACCGGTTGTACAACCGGTTTGACAACCGTGTTGAACGAACAGCTGTTCGTTCAACACGGTTGTCAAACGGTGTTTGTCAAACCGTGTTTATCAAACCGGTTTGACAAACACGGTTTGACAAACACAGTTTGACAACCGGTTGAACAAACAGTTCATTCAACACGGTTGTCAAACCCGTTTGACAACTGGTTTGACAACGGGCTGTATCTTGTATACAAACATTCAATCGGTTGTCAAACCAGTTTGACAACCGGACAAACCAGTTTGACAACCGGTTGAATGTTTGTTTACACGATACAGCCGGCTGTCAAACCGGTTGTACAACCGGCTGTATCGTGTAAACGGGGTTTGATGGAAATTGGCAGCCTTGAAAACAGTCATTACAATGGATGAGAACACAGCTGGTTATACAAAACATGAGTTATGCAGAAGATAAGCTCACAGCAGCCAGTCTTATTGTTGAAGAGAAAATCTCCACTCTCATTATTATGAATAGCTTAATACCCATTTGAACATATCACATTATGACCCCATTCTCGCAAGCATACAGCAACTTCAATGTATTCAGCTTTTACAATTTTTGTCTTTGTGAATGAGTGTTACCACCTGAAAGCATTATCTGAAACACAAAATCTACAATCCACAAAATATGCCAAATTAGTACCAACACTTGTAAACCGTTATTTGCAGGGAACAAAAATAGTAACATGCCTGGCATGTTAACAGTACCTTTTTTTGGGTCACACTCACCTGGAGGTAACTAAACAGTTTAATAAAATTCTGGCAGCAGTTATCCACAAATAATAATAATAGCAATATATGCATTTCTATGACATACCATAGTCAGAAATCGGACAAACATTTAATGTGACAAAAAATGAGCAGTTTTGAACATCTGCGAGTGAGCATATTTTTAAGTGACATGTAAAGCAAACAGTCAACAGTATTAATTTAGCACAAACTACACAAATGAAAACAAAGCAAATACATCTCGTTTTTTAATAACAGCTTGTGACTAAACAAAGCTGACATGTATGTATACAGTTTGACCACAGTGTCTGTGTTTATGAACACACATTCTGTTGGCACTTTCTTCATTAACATCACTGCATACACCAATGCAGTACCCTTATAACAGTTGCACTTTAATTAGTACACTGTCAATAACAGCCACTCATTGCTTTGCTGCTGGTGATTGCACAAAGACCATTTGGCCTGTAAAATTTCCGTTCCAACAGTACACAAAGGTCTGTGACAGGAAGACCCAGACTAACCTGGAGCAACCCCCTAAAAAGCAGGCAATTTGAACATAAACCAAATGTAGTTGCTGAAGTACTGTAGCAGTAGTACTATAATAACAGTCATAATAAAAAGAACAACAACAATAATAACATATGCATTTCTGTGGTACTGGCATAAAGGGAGAAACATGCCACTGCATGCAAGCCAGCATATTTGGTGGCTGTCCAAAGCCCGGATAATGTCGTAGGGTTGCGACAGGAAGGGCATCCGGCATACAAACGGGGGGATGATGGAGGTGGGTCATTGATTAGTCCAGATGGAGTCGTGCCCAGCCGAATGGTTGGTGTGTCTGCCTCTGCTATCTTCCCTTGCACCATAAAGTCCAGAAGAAGTTTTCTTCTGGCACCGGCTCACCCAGATAGCCCCGGAAAGAGGGCCATAAAAATGGTTGTGTGTGTATGTGTTAATGTCAGACAACGATCAGTAAATAAAAACTGAACAAGAGTGAGTGAATCAACATGGACCATCAAATAACAAAACTTAAGTCATACCAGCATTTAATTATTACCAAAATCTTTTGTTCTCAGCACCTTTGGTTTCCATGGAAACTACACGAGTCAACAGATATTCATCATCAGTTCATCAGTTACCAGACAGGGCGAGATCAGAAATTAATCAATTATTACACATATGTGCTAGGGTGTGCGAGTTCCAGTTACATGCTGGAATAATATATCCAGCTATGGTCAGAGTGATCTAGCGGTAGCATGGCTGACTGCAGCGTGTGAGGATCCAAGATCACATTCGGCTGTGGGGGCAATTGTGACTATCAGAACAGCCATTGAAACATACAGCCTTCAGCATCTACTGCACATCCTCATTGCAGTGACTAGGTTGACTTCTACCCTCCATGGTATGGTAAAACAACAGCTCAGCAGTACCTGAGATGGGCGACTGTTTCACCACAATAGACATGGGCCAAAAATTTTGTTTTGAGAAATTTTTTTGTTTTGAAAAATTTTGTTTTTTTATGCCCCCTTTCTTTTGGAGGGGAAGGTCCGCATCTAACACAATGTCTCCTGGGCTGAGGCCAACTTCAGTACCAAGTGGCATCTTAATATATACAGCCATTTGGCCACAATGGACATGGGCCGAAAATTGGTGTGTGTGCCCCTTTTGGGGGGAGCTGGGTCCCGATCTAACACAATGTGGCCGGGGCTAAGGCCTACCTGCACGCCAAGTTTCATTTTGATCCGTCCAACCATTTGGCAACAATACACTAACATTACAGACAGACAGGATAGGACAGAACAACGGTCTGATAGCACAGGGCGAACCGTTTTACACACGGTCGCCCAATGAGTATCAGCTTTCCGGTCAATAATACTAGGTGGAGACAGCAGATAGATAGATGAATACAGATAGACGCACAGCCAAATTGGTTGGACTGGTCTAAGAAGTGGTACAGTCATCCATCTGGAACCATTCAACTTTCACCAAGTATACCAGGCAAACTCTCACAATACTGGCTCATCAAAATGCCAGCACCACAAAGACTGTCCAGAGTATTACTATCATTGTTATCAGTGCAAAAACAAAAAGTCCACAGACATTTATGCTTTAGTAGATTAATGAAACGAAGAACAATACACATTAGTCTATCAGAACAGTCACCATCACAGAAAATAATGTCGTTTAAACAGACATAAATATCAGTAGTCCGTCCGTCAAACTGGCAAACTTACACAAACAGTTGTAAACACAGATATCTTTCATCTATGCAAGCGTAAAAACTGACGCATCTTTGTACAGACAGTATTAAAACTGGTCGACAGAATGCACACGACATGCGAAGCACCAGCAGAGCAGGATGATAATTACAAAATTAATATTTCTACAAACAGAACTGAAGCTGTCTACCAGCGGCAACACCTACAAACGAAAGACTCATCGACAAACACTAGCAATAATCCTGATAACATGATTAATGATCTGAAACCAACCATCAACAAACACAACAGGCCTCCATAAATCCCGAGTGCCTGTGAAAAAGCAGTTAAGTGCTTTCTGCACACGAAAACGGTTAAGATATAAATGAAACAAAAAATAAAATTAGTCCCATGTGGGACTGACGGTCGACTCCTCTTGAGTGGAGATTTTTGGAAGGGGCTTTCACCTTGATCCTTGGATCGAGTCAACTGACATTCCTTCGAGCATCACTCACCAACCTATCCCTACGCAGCAATTTTTACTCGAATCGTAATTAAATTTTTACAGGGCATATAATTTTCCTCCAAGTTCAAACTCACGTGACACAGAAACTAGGACAAATATCACAAATCCAGCCCGATTAAATTTAGATATTGTTCCGTAGTTTAAGAATCGGTGGTCATTTACCAGCTCCCGTTGTAAATGGCGGAGGAGATAGACCTTGAAAAGTGCAATTTTTGGACCGGGTCATACGGCAAATCGTCGTGCATCAGTCATCAACCTCTATCTACATACCACATTTCATTGAAATCGGAAAAACTTTTCGTGGACGGACGGACGTACCTACTGACAGACATTTCAGACCTCCTCTAATGTTATTACGTCGACTCGGAGGAGTTGACCTAAAAACTAAATTAACTGAAAAACATACATATCTACGATACACACACTCGCATGATGTGTTGCAAGTGTCAAAGAAGCGGAAGCACATGAAGCAATTCTATGTACCGCATAGATATCACACGTCTTGGTCACTGTGATGCTATGCTGAACATTCCAGGAACTAGCAGACAGAGGAAATATTGACAGAGTTGGCTACATCCTGTAGACCCAGTTTGCTTCAGTGCCGAGTAATGGCTGTGACGTGGACGACATATGTGACGGCGTTTGTGACATATCTCGGCCAGGAAATATCACGTTTGAACCAACCTGGCTGCCAGTGGGAGACATCACTCTTGACCGGACATTAAGAACTGGCTGTTCGGCAGTGCCATTATGACTTGCTCTTGAAAGTGACGATAACCGACCAGTGTTCCCCGGCCAGACAACGCCTATCGCCGGAGCAGACACAGCTGTGGGCTGACGGTGGCGGGCTGCTTGCATAGACAAACCGTTTATTTGTGAACGGCGGGACGCATCGCTCTTACCGTTCACCCTCTCAGAACTGAAGTACTGCTGTCGACTGACATCTTTGGCCGAATTTAAGGCATACAAGTGGTACATCGTATTCGTCGGATATCGATCGGTGGATGGCATAAGTGACTGATGTGGCGAAGACCGCACATGGTGCGACCATGGCTCGGTGGTTGGTGCAAAAAAGTCACGAACTCCAGCGTCGGACGTGTCACCAGCGCGTGCCGTAGTCACGAAGCGCTGTGACGGCAAACGCTGATCCCTTGCAGGTGGTGTCGGACAGTTGTCATCATCGTCCGTCACAACCGCCACCAGCGACACGGGCTGGTTTAGCGACACCATCCCGACCGTATTCCTACCCACTGTGATGCAGGCAGTGTCTGACACTGGGGACATCAAAGGTGGTGACCTCACCACTGGTGCGGGTACCATCCGAGATGTCGGCCCAGCTGAAGTGATGTACTGCATGCCACCGTCCCACGGCCAGTGCTGTGAGTCCACAAGGTCATCATTCACTTCCACATCGTCCACCTGCAAGTCTTCACCTTCGGCCGTCGTGTTGCCGATGTCGTCCTCGATGTCTAGAAACTCGTCAACTAGAGACGTGACAGAACTCTGGCCGTCGCGGACCGAGATCCGCCGTGAACTCATTCCATCTGTTGCAGTGTCATAGTGGTCAAGAACGCTTGATGAAGCGATCGACGACGGACGATCATCTGCCGTCAACGGCCGAACTGGCACGGTGACTGGTCCACCATCGGCCGGTATCACCATCACATCAACCACGTCACCGTCCAACACCGTCGACTGGCGGCCGATTATCTGCTCGATTGTTGGCGGCACAAATACGCCGAATGGCTTGCTGGGC
>Ga0056135_10000498_pt1 | contig 10101 bp, 8 predicted proteins | sample WorMetG1aBELIZE1_FD_67481 | JGI IMG/M metagenome (GOLD analysis project Ga0056135, IMG submission 67481) | Marine gutless worms symbiont microbial communities from Max Planck institute for Marine Microbiology, Germany - Inanidrilus... ...
ATCTCAGCCGCCATAGAATGGATGTCTGCCATACTTCCACACATGGTGTGGCCTTAGTGCGAATTTAAGATGCAGGTCTGAAACCTGCTGCACGTGGCTCGCTGAAAACACAGAACGCAAAAAAGTCGCCAAAAATCGCCATCTGGGCACCATCGCACAACTTTGTCGGGCTATATCTTTGCAACTAAGGCACGTATCAACAATCGGGAAAAAAACTTGTTAAGCAGCAATATGTCCTCCGCATCTCCGCACAATATGGTGAACTTCGGCCCACTAGCGGCTGAGATTGGTTTACCGGTTTGGGGCACCCCTGCAAATTTCAATGGCTTTCGCGTCTTGGCAGCGTTACTGCATCTCAGTCAAGTAGTGAGCGTCAGCCAAACTTTGCGGCGTTGAACAGAGGAAGCCACCTATGTTCAGAAGGGCGACCATCACGTTGGGCATTGGCCCACATTTCTAGTTGCCTATATGATGAATGGCACTAATAGAGATGCTTCAAGTGTATTTTACTGAGTTAATTCATTTGTCTGTAAGAAATAAACAGCCAGTTGTTTGAAATGTAACAAATGGTCAAAGTAATTTGACAAAAAGGCTGCATCGCCACTGCACATGGATGGTAGTCCCTATACGTTACAATGGCCCGCCCATGCCCCCTTAAAATTGCCCCTTCACATGGTGGATCTGAACCCCGTCTAATACATGATTCCTATTGCCCACCCGAGTCCACAACCCAAATGGCATCTCGATCGGTTCAGCCGTTCTCGCAGGGCTTATGATCGTGATAGACAGACTGACAGACAAGCTATTCTGTCTGTAACAATTATCCACATCTGTGTATGTAGTACTGCGATGTAGGTTGATAAAAATGTACTAGTGCGTAATGTTTTTTTTTCAATATGTTTCAGTTGAAATCAGAAATCATTATTTTTTGGGAATGTTAACAGTTTTCAAACTCTAATACTGTCTTTGGACTGGAGTTAATCCTCTACTCACTCTATATTCATGCTATGTGACTGGCTGTCCTGCTCGTCAGACGTAGTGAAGTGGTGTTGCCTTTCTCTGGGTACTTGCACTGGTAGTGGAGAGCTGATGTAAGGGAAACAATGTTGCTTCCCATTTTGTGGAAGAAGAACAGATGAGAACCAGGAAGTGACTCCAGGGTTGGCATCAGAAGGGCACCTGTCCACAAAAAAATTGTGTCACTCGCCACTCAGGATGAAGGGGGCAACCAGCTGATCGAGGTTTACCAGAACAATGGCTGTTAAGCCAGGGCATGTGTCATATTACCTGTCTGCCATGAATTGTCATGTGTTATGTGTATGTGTATGTGTGTGGGATAGAAAATCGGAGACCAGTGGATAACGCATCTGGAGCAGCTGAGACAGCTCGAGAAGTTCATCAACGACAAGAGTTTCTTGCTGAATTTAATGAAAGTGAAACAGGTTCGTTGGTCGTGGCTGCTGTGTGAGTGTGACTAATGCGGTATGGAAAGTTGATGAATGCGTCCTTCCAGCTGCGGCCCTGCTGCCCGTGAAACGAGCAGTCGTGCCTCAGTGGCTGCGGCAGTTGACTTATCTGGACAATGACTTTTAGACTTGATTACAGACCGCTGTGAGTCAGAAAGGACGGCACTGTTCTCTTGCCCGTAACTTTACCATGTGCTGAACGATTTTGCAAAATTTCACCACAACGCTCGCCCCGTGTGGGTCCGGGGCTGTAAGTAAGTGGGTAAGTGTCTAAGTAAGTAAGTGACAAGTTTATGAAGCGCCGAAATAAGAATAGGCCTGTCCGTTTCCAGGTTGGATGTCATAACTACTACTACTACTACTACTACATCCATTTAATGGCCTGTTTTCCAGGACACCCTCAGTAAGCTGGCACAAGAAAGACTATTTTGGATTTTACTGCAGCAAGAGATGATGGGTAGCAGTGGCATCAGCAAATCATTTGCATCTCACTGCAGACAGATAACCACGCCAGTACTTCATCACTCTGTTGTTGGATGTCATAAGAGGCGACTATACCTGGCCTTAGTTTTTTTGTGTTTATTTTGTGCTGTAGGACATTTGTTTCGATTGGTGAATGCGTGCCTTTGTTGTGTTAGGTTTTGTTTTTCCATACCAAGCCAAGAGATTGGCTTCGGAACGTCACCAAAATGACCCATTTTATGTCAAGTAGGATGTAAAACCTTAACTCAACCAATCAACCTGGAAAAACGGCTATTGACAGCCTGCCCGTGTAGTCCAGTGGTCTGATCACTTGGGCACCATGTGCAGTAGAGTGTGACGCACACAGTGGCCACAGGTACAGAGTTCAGTCCGAGCTGCGGCCCGGTATAGCGTGTCTGCCTACGAATAAATAATTATTTTAAAATAATTCCTATCAGAGAGATAATCCGGGGCAGGCAAGAGAGGGTTCGACAGTGTCCTCTATAAAATGTGACCGTTGCTGGCATCTTGATTGGCAGTGTCAAGGTGCTTTCCGCGGTGACGTCGGCGAAGCTGATAGATGTAGCTGGGTCCGTTGACTGACGTTGAATAACAGGCGTCAGTCAATCGGGCCTAAGCTAGACAGTAGGCCACGCCTAGAAGGGGCGCGTTATCAAGTACCTGACAAAGCTGCTCACGCCTACTCAGCCCTTCCTTACCCTTCAGTCACGCATACACTCGCACACCATAAACCAGACTCCTCCCCTCCCTGGGTTAGCACAATGGGCCTGTTTATAAAAGGCCTCAGCGCATGGGTCCAGAGTACGCTGGACCCCTGCCAGAAGGAACAGCACAGAACAGAACGGCAGTGCAGCTGTGTGTCGGGTGTTGACGGGCAGGAGAACAAGATGAAGCTTGCCGCGTACATTGAGAAAGAGTACAAGGTGACGGTGGATCCCACGTCGCTGTTCGACATGCAAGTGAAACGCATCCACGAGTACAAGCGCCAGCTGCTGAACATTCTGCACATCATCACGCTGTACAACCGACTCAAGAAGAACCCACACATGCCGTTCGTCGCACGTACCATCATGATCGGCGGCAAGGTGTGTGGATGTGCTGCAGTTGGTTAGAGCGTGTCAGTGTATCTATACTATTATTAAAACCACAAGTGTCGGTAACATTATCAGTGAGTGAAGGAAGTAGGCGCTGCACGGGCTGGTGCTGCACGGAGGGCGTGGTCGACGGGCTGGCACTGCATGGCAGCAGACCTGAATTGGAAACTGTAAATAAGTAACAACCAGTGCGGTCTCTGTTGAGGGCTTTCTAGCAGTGCGGCCTCTACTGGGGGCTTTCTAGTGATTACAGTTTCCGACCCTGAGCAGTTATACTAGGTCTGTTTCTTTTCCAGGCCAGACATTGTACAAGGGGACCAAACTTGGGTTTGTTTAGTTTTTATGTTTCTTTTCTGTTTTAGTATTTTTAGCTTTACTGGTGAATGTCCGGTTTAGCTTTTTCTAAACTAAGCAATTGTCTGGGTGGAACGTCTCTAAAGTGACCTATTTTAGTGTCGAGTGGGATGTAAAACGTTAACTTCATCAATCTATGTATGTTCATAATTTTGATAGCTAAGATTGTTCCTGACCTTATAAGGAGAAGATGTATGTCAGTTGTGTTAGGGGCTGTATGCTGCACGGCAGTAAGTATACAAAATTGGCTTTGAATGAACTAGAAAAGTCCTCATTGGAGGTCTTACCGACCCTCCAGACAAATAACCATGCCAGCACCTCGTCAGTCAATTTCTTATAGGTCCTGTGCTCTTTCTGATGCTCAGCCAACAGTGTCAAAGCACTGAAAACTGCTTCTTGGTCCTGTTCTCCCTAGTGGCGTAAAGTCAGTCCATGTCAACCAAAAAGCTAAAAATCTCTCTCCTAGACCGGTATGTCTCGTTGCCCGTCGGCTGTAGCAGCAGGTAAGGCAGCCTGCATTGAGCCTGCGGCTGCAACATGCTGGCTGCGTGTGTCGACCATGCCTAGCTGGCCCGTGTGCAGGCCCTTCAGGCCAGCCCGTCAGCGACATGCTACCATCACCGACACATTCCTGAACGCATCTCGGGTGTTCATAGTAGTAGTGATTGAGCTCGGTTACATCATCTTAACAGAGTGAATGGTTGTACTGATGTGTAGGCTGCTCCAGGCTACCACATGGCAAAGCTGATCATTAAGCTGTTCAACAACGTCGCGAGAACGATCAACAACGACCCGATCATCGGCAAGCGACTGAAGTGCGTCTACCTGGCCAACTACCGCGTGACTCTGGCTGAGAAGATCATACCAGCGGCAGATCTCAGCGAACAGATCTCGACGGCTGGCACAGAGGCGTCGGGCACTGGAAACATGAAGTTCATGGTAGCTTCGCTGTAGAATTTGTCGTTGGTTATCTTACACTCTGGATGATCTGTTAGCAATAATGTGACCAGCTTGTGTAATGGCTACGTAAAAATAATTCTGGAGAATACTGCAATGCTAAACTATTTATGGCCACCCTATGTAATAGGGGGGCGATTATATTTTTGCCCTGTGGTTTCTGTCTATCTATCTACCTTTTTTTCCTCGCCTAATCTCAGCGGCCGGAGACTGGATGTCTACCATACTTCCACACATGGTGTGGCCTTAGTGCGAATTTAGAATGCATGTCTGAAATGTGCAGCACACGGCTCGCTGCAAATACAGGACGCAAAAAAATCGCCATTTTGGCACCATTGCACAACTTTGTCAGGCTGTATCTTCGCAGTTAAGGCAGCATGTATCGACAATTGGAAAAAGAACTTGTTAAACAGCAATACCTCCTCTACATGTCCTCATAATGGCGAACTTCGGCCTACTAACGGCTGAGATCTGTTGGCGAATTTGGGCACCGCCACAAATTTCAACGGGTTTCGCATCTTGGCAGCGTTACTGCACGGCACTCTAGTAGTGGGCGTCAGCCAAACTGCAGCGTTGAACAGAGGGTGCTACCTGTAGTAGGCAGGGCGGCCTTCATGTTGGGCATTGGCCCACATTTCTAGTTGTACATTTATTTGTCCTTCCATTTGTTTAGTTAGATATTTATTTAATATACAGTACCTATAATGTGAAGAATGTAGCTATGAGTCCATTGGTTAACGCATATACCCGTGTTTGATTCCCGTTGTGAATCGTATAAGTCATTGGTGGCATGAATGCTGTAGAAAAAGACTTACTGTTTAAAGGCACATCCAGGCCCTTGAATGGAAAGAGCGCAACATTGGATGACATGTTTTGCAGTTGCAGTTGACGTATGACATGCGGCTGTTGTTCAGGTGAACGGCGCTCTGACGATCGGTACCCTGGACGGTGCCAATGTCGAGATGCTGGAGGAGATGGGAAAGGACAACATGTTCATTTTTGGAATGACCGTCGACGAAGTGGAAGCGTTGGCAAAGCGAGGGTATGCGGCGTCTGTTCACTGCATGTTCGACGTATGTTACGGAGTTCAGACAACCTTTACTCCACAGTAGTGGCTCCAGGTTGTGCCGGATGCCTGCCTTCACTCCACAGTAGCGGCTGCAGGTTGTGCCGGGTGCCAAGCTTCACTCCACAGCAGTGGCTGCAGGTTGTGCCGAGTGCCAACCTTCACTGCACAGTAGTGGCTCCAGGTTGTGCCGGGTGCCAAGCTTCACTCCACAGCAGTGGCTGCAGGTTGTGCCGAGTGCCAACCTTCACTGCACAGTAGTGGCTCCAGGTTGTGCCGGGTCCCCTGAAGGAGGACCTTTGTGGTTAACTGGAGCAGGTTTCTACATGCAAGGTGCCCTTCCTGTCGCCAACTCACAATTTGCAAGCACTGAAGGAGTTCAAAGCATTTACACTAACGACGGAAAATTGCCCTATGGACCTCGTCCGTTGTTGATCTACCGACTTACTCCCGAGTGAAGAGACTAGAAACTGGTGTGGTAAAATATTTTGTTCTCATTGTCACCCCATTCCCGCAGTTTTCCCATCCCACCGTCACCGTCCCCATCTTCACCCCATCCCATCACCACCTCATCCCGCCATGGTATACCCGTCACCATTAGGGCATGGAAACAGAGGACAGTATGCCACGTTATAAGTGTAATATTTATAGTCAAGTATTTTTCAACGTGTCAAAGTTTTGATTGTTTAAAAATTTAGATGTCGTTGCTGCCTCACTCAATATTAATGATGTATGTGATTACTTTATTACATTTTGCGGAGGTCGTAGACAACGCAAAATGTCTTGTGGTCACGCTCGTCTGTGTGTGTGTGTGTGTGTCCGTCTGTCTGTCTGTCTGTCTGTCTGTCTGTCTGTCTGTCTGTCTGTCTGTCTGTCTGTCTGTCTGTCTGTCCGCGGCCGCATGCCCATATTATTACACGGACCCGGATGTAACTTGGGGGAGTGGTAGGGGATGCCCCCTAGTTGTGCACTATTGGGCGGATATGCAATCGGTGCATGGGTTGCGTTGCTACGGCAACATAACACGAACCCTAGTTATTACAAGCTTGCATCCACCCCGATATATGACGACATAGTGCGAATGCGAAATGTTAGCGAGTGCCTAGTTCATATTGTGTCATGTTGGAGGCAGTCCAAATATGCATTGTTGTTCCAAAACTGTTACTGTTGCTGTCACACTTTTGTCATCTGTCATAACTGTTCCTGTGATATTACTGTAAAATTTTCTCAATTTCCGCAGCAATCACCATGGTTACCATTAGGGTTGTCAGAATTTTGCATCAAAAAAAAGGAAAATTCTGTGTGCGTAACTTGCAAATTCTGCGCAAGATTTTTGTGAATTCTACACACTTTTTCAAGCAGATTTTTTGACCTTAAATTTTGTTTTTAAAATCATGATACCTCGGCACAACTGAGATGGCGGCCGCCGCCATTTTGAACAACTGCTCAGCAGTAGTTGAGATGGGCAACCGTTTGGGGGTGGGGGCTGCTGTGCCCCTTTTTTCGGGGGAACTGGTCCCCATGTAACACTGTGGCCTGGGCCTAGGCATACGTCCGTACCGGGTGGCATGTTGATCCACCCAGCCGTTGGGCCACAATACATGGGCCAAAAATTGGGGGGCTGTGCCCTTTATTTGATCCATCCAACCATTTGGCCACAATACACTAACATCACAGACAGGACAGACAGACAGACAGGACAACGGTCTAATAGCATAGGGCGAAGCGTTTTACAAACGGTCGTCCAAAAATTGAAAAAAATTGCCATATCTTAGCAACCGTTTGACCGATCACCACAAATTTAGTACATTGACGCAGTTTGACCTTCTTAACTCTTCCGAACGCTAAAATTTCAAAATTTTAAAAATACAAGATGGCAGCGGCCGCCATTTTGAAAATTCGAAAAATTGCCATATATAGGCGATATCTCTTAATATTTTGTAACTTTTACAGCGAAAGGCTTTGTGCTTGCTGAGGCAGCCTTCAGTGTGAAGCTAAGAACAGTAATGCTGAACAAAATCTGCAAAATTTTAAAATTTCTGTGTCGCATTGTTAATTCTGCGCACGGTGGCCAATTCTGCACGTGCAGAATCGCAGAATTCTGACATCCCTAGTTACCATGTTGTTATTGAATTCCCCATTACTCTGTTATACTCCACAAGGAATGCTGCACCGTCTGTGCTTACTTGCCGAGATCAAAATGGAATAAAATGTACTTGTGTTGAAAAGACATGAGCTTCAAAATGTTGGCATGTTTTTCTCTGGTGACTCATCTTTTAAGGCATTAGTCATGAATACGTTGATTTTTTGGTCCACAGTATACTGTAACTAACAAGTTTGGTCTGCTAACTCGGCAACAGCAGACCACATCATTGGGTGAAATAAGTAGTCGGATTGTGTGCGATTGTGTGTGTGTGCGCATATCTGTGATTGAATTTCTTAATTCTGTTCAGTTACAACCCTCGTCACTACTACGAGAACAACGCCGAGCTGAAGCAGTGCATTGATGAAATCGCCAGCGGCTTCTTTTCACCGGAGGACCCCGGACTCTTTCGCGATATAGCCAATACGCTGCTCAACAATGATAAGTGAGTGACACGACCGTGCCTTTTGTTCGGTTTTCCTTCCATTTCCTTCCATATGCTTCACGGGCTGCTTTTGTGGATTCTGGAACCGATTGCATATATGTTTTTTGGAACTGATTGCATTTATGTTTTTCCTGTTCCTGTGTTTATCGGCTGTTTACAAAGTCGGCCAATTGCCCTCGGTCTTCTCATTCCATTTGTGCCGGAAGAGAGCCTTTGCAATACGTTTTTTTATGGGACTGATTCCTTTCCTGTCACTCGACCAATAGTGTCAGATGCAGTGATGGGTTTCTGCTGTTAATTTCTTTTTAAATTATCACTTTAGCGTCTTAGCCATCGTGTGTGAGAAATCAGACGTTTCAGGCATTTAAAAGTAATATCCAAGTAAGTGCCAGATGTATGTTGCATGATACTGCAGCTGTAGTATCTTGATTATAACTTAGAAACTGTTATTTAATTAAATGTTATTAGGCATAGGTTAGTTATTTCAATTTTATGGAGTTCCAGGTTGGGCTGAGTTCTTAAAAGGTAACCTTTGAGACAACTGGAGCAGGTTTTTAAGAGACCAGATGTCTTTATAATGATAATAAAATTGCAAATACATTCATTTCTATACCGCCATAAGGTCATAACTTCAGAGGCGGTCATCTGCATCAAAAGTTCAGAACACTGAAGGTAGAATGGTAGTTGTTTCAAACTTTGTTGTTGTTGTCGTTGTCGTAATCATCATTTCTGCTGCTGCTGTGGGAACGTGGTATCAGCTATCTCATGCTGAGGCCACAAACTGCGGCCAGAACTGCTTGGAATTAACTGTTAACTATTGACTTCATTAACTAGGGACTTTACCCCTAGACCTGTCTGTGATCTTATTACACCGTGCAGTCTCCTTCTGCTTCGTCTGTCATTCCTTCTCCTTTCCCTTCTCGTACTCTGTACCGTGTCGTTAGACAGTCTGTCTGCAGGCAGTGGCTACAGTGATGGTGACTGCAGCAGTGGCCTGTGCTCCCTTCACTACCTCTGCCAAGCTGCATGAGCTGACAAAGTATGAATTGCTACTGTAGTCTGTGCCAGTGTTTTATTCCAACTGATTTCTCGTACCCCATTTACACGATACAACTGGTTATCAAACCGGTTGTACAACCGGTTTGACAACTGGTTGTACAACCGGTTGTCAAACCGGTGTGACAACTGGTTGGATGTTTGCATACATGATACAACCTGTTGTCCAACCGGTTATTAAACCGGTTTGACAACAGGTTGTATCGTGTAAACGGGGCTTCAGATATTGCAGACTGTTGATGAACTGCGCCAGTATAATGAGACTGCTGAAAAGTTGCCGATGACATTGTAAAGCACAATGGACAAACAGTTGCTGAGATATCAGTCAATTAGCATGACAGAATGCCACATTTAATAATACCGATTGGTATTTGATAACGTGTATCAGTCGAGTAGTCTAGAGCTGAACTGTCCCGCATTTGCTGTTAGACCAGTCATTACGTGCGTTTTCTACATGGTAATGCTGGCACATGACGTTTTGCACTGCGTAACGTGAGGTCGGACTGTGTGATGGTGACTGGAAATGTGACCAGGTACATGTTGTGTGCCGACTACGATGCCTACATCAAGTGTCAGGAGCAAGTGAGCGCAACATACGCAGTATGTATTGCTCGTCGCCTCTAGATTCAGTGTCATCGCGGCATCTTTAGCCAGGATATCACCAGCAGTGAGAATTGTAAAGCACTTGTGTTCTCTGTGAAGACGGTACGGAGGCGGTGCAGGTAACACTGTTGAGGAGAACCCTAGCATCTTCTCTCTACTCCAGATGCACTAGTTGCCATCAGCAAGGGCATGCGGACAGTAAAACTTTGCTCCAGCAAATCCTCTAGTTCTTAACTGGGGTGCTGGCTAACGCAGGTTGCCGTCTATAATGGCTGTAAAACAGCGGTAGTGTTGTCCTCGGTGAATCACATCCACTTAACTAGTCTTTCATCGACATCGGCATTAATGAGCGTCTGAAGAACTGCAGGACGTTCTTTTCATCGTGGTCCACCAGCCCCACCAGCACAACCGTTTTACGACCCTTTATCCGGGAC
>Ga0056135_10000505_pt1 | contig 10061 bp, 3 predicted proteins | sample WorMetG1aBELIZE1_FD_67481 | JGI IMG/M metagenome (GOLD analysis project Ga0056135, IMG submission 67481) | Marine gutless worms symbiont microbial communities from Max Planck institute for Marine Microbiology, Germany - Inanidrilus... ...
CTACTATCTGGACAGGTCTTCTCCCATTTTGGAGGTCAAAGGTCAAAGATCAAGATCACCAGGGACAAAAAACACGCATAGCGCTGCCAAGGCTCACCCGGCTTGTGTACGAATGGTATGCGCTCACTGCAAGCAGCAGCAGCGTGCAGCAGCGGCGGACGAATGCATTTCCTGATAGCCGAGGAGTGATGGCATGCAGCAATGCTCGTTGGGGATTCAGAATTACGCACAAGGCTCGGCGGGCATTCAAAACTGGGGGCGGCAGTGTCGACTAAGGCTGTATGGTGAGATTTGCGTCTTGCAAGCCTGCTGACGCACTTGTTTTTTTTTTTATTTAGCATTCATATTGAGTTTGGTGCTCTTTTCTTTCCATGCATTTTCCAGTTATTAGTAATAAACATGTTAAATCCAAGTAGTCATATAAAATAAGTTTTGCCAGTTTATGCCAATGTGTTCCATTTCCTTCAGCCAATAGAGCTCCAGTATAGTTATGTGATAAGTTTGCTGTATAGGTGATGCGAACTGTGTAGTGGCACAATAGCAGTTGTAATGGTCAAGATTTGGAGTAAATTTAGCGATCTTGCTTCCTCTTTGACAGCAGTTACAAGAAAGTTAGCTATTGGAGATATTGCATCAATGGCAGTATTCAGTTGCTGCACATTTGTACAAGAAGTTACATTTTTAAAAGCTTTGCAACGGATGAAATAACCTTGAACGTCACTTGAGGTCATCAAAATTGTGCTATTCGATAATCCATATATCACTATTAGCAATTTGTAGTTGTAGTACCACGGGCGCATTGCAAATCCAAAACCGGTCGCCACAGTCAAGAAATTGGTGACCAGTCGCATTGTGCAATGGAAAGTTCTCACAAGAACGATCGGCCACGGCGAGACTGGTTTCTTAGGTCAGTCGTCTGATTTGGACCGGTCCAGTGGGAACGGAGTACGTGTTTACAAGACCAGTCTTGGGTTTGCAATGTGCCTGATGTTGCTGTCTTGCATTGCTTCCGAGATATGACATGTTTAGTGTATGTGGCTGGCTATCATTCTGTGATTCTGTATGACTTTAAAAAGTTTCAGATAGCTGAAGTCACCTTTAACATGAGTGGTAATTGTGCCATCTGATATGCTACATATGATTTCCTGTAAGTCGTCTATTGTAACTGTGTCCCTGTCCGGTACCGTTTCAAAGTTACTACCGCTTGTTTACGAGAAATTATCCTCTTTGGTTCCAGGTCTGTCATCCTTAGGCTAGGACTTGCGATGGTCAACCTGTGTAACAGATTTGAAGTCTATGGCTTCACATGTTCCAAAGACAGAGATGATGCAAAGCTTACAACACTGGTTTGAGTAGTGAGAGGTCACTGGAGATGGTACCAATCGACAGATCACATACAGCTTCCAGTTAGCATAGCAGTTATGTCCCATTGTCTCCTGTTTTTACTGTTTATGAGATATAGCAAGATATTGGTAAAAAATTACCAGTTTTGCCGACCTCGCCTGTATTTGTACCATTTGGCACCAATGTGGTGAACCTTTTGAAATTTCACCAAGACCTACCACGTGGCATTGCTTGCAGGATGATTTGTTATGTCATTTAACATTGTGTCAGCGTATGACAGACAGAAGTGCTTTATCACTGTCATTGAAGTGGTATATCGCAGTCATTCTGTGCACAGCTTTGGTGCACTGATGTATGATAGTAACCAGTAGCAAGCCAAACTCTGCCAAACATAATATAGGAGGCGTTGTTAATAAAGATTTGAGTTTGTGTTTAGACAAGGAAGATAGAATAGTTAATAATGATGGAAACGATTAAAGGGTACACAAACTGATAAGGATAACAGTGAATGACTGATTTCTTCAGTGAGCCTGATACCCCACCCTAGCCAAGTAGTCCTGCAGTAAAGCCATAAAGGTTTCATTGTTATTGTACATCGAAGCTCTCCGCTGTTTGTTGCTCACACCTGATTGAAACATGGAGTGTTGATGCTGTACTAATGTTATGATGCTAACTTACTGCTGAATCTCAGTATGCTTTATTTGTTGTAGTGTTTTAGTTACTTGTGTGTCATTTGGTTTGTAGTTAACTGTTAACTTGCTTACGGTTGCTTGTACACTGGTATCCTCTGTAAGTTAGTGTTAACGTGATAACAGCATTAGTTGTTACATTGTTCTGCATTGAGTGTGCTAGTGCAAGTTCCAAGTTAAGTTGCATTCTGTTTGGTTACTTGTGTAACGCAGTACTTTTACACTGTAGTTTGGGAGACAGGAAGGTTAGATGACCTAATTTGTGTCAAAAGTGCTGTTAAGTCTCAACCAACCAACCATTAGATGCCATTCCTGTGGCATCTGACTTCTACCAAACTTCTCCATAAGTAGCAAGCCCTTGCTTTTGGCAGTCTCGGCCTAACCTGGCATAAGCAGGCTAGTTATACAAAAATGTGAAAATAGTAGTGCTAATAGTAGTACTTTAATTAGTAGTAGATAAGCAATATGACGTGGATACATTGTAGTTTAATGTGAGAGCAGTTTTCTTAAGATATGATGAATGCTGTGTGTATGTTATGTTAGTAGAGTTACTAGTTGTTTTTATAGATTTTTTACATTGTACATGTATATTATGCAGACTCATGACTTGCACTAGCAGTAGTCTGACAGTGTCGTTTGGTTAAATCTTTGCCATTTTGAGCTGGAGACGATGTATATTTTTGTTGATTTAATTATTTAGTTTGTATAGTAATGTTACTAATGCTGTGGCTGAAATCTCATTGTGCTTACCATATTCTGTGTGTTTCATATCTGGCAAAACTTGCCAGGCTGTCCAAAATATCATAACTCACTGATTGGAATTTTTATGGCCGCCCTGCGTAGCAGATGCAGACATTGTATTTTCGTCCTGTAGTTTGTTCTTTCTTCTTCTTTTTTTTCCTCGCCTAATCTCAGCCGTCGCATATCGGATGTCTACCATACTTCCACACATGATGTGGTCCTAGTGCAAATTTAGAATGCATGTCTGAAATGTGCTGCATGTGGCTCGCTGGAAATGTAGGATCCAAAAAATCGCCAAAAATTTGCCATCTGGGCACCAACCATCGCACAACTTTGTACAGCTATATCTTCACAACTAAGGCACGTATCGACAATCGGAAAAAAAATTGTTAAGCATCAATATCTCCTCCACATGTCCTCACACTGTGGTGAACTTCGGCTCACTAGCAGATGAGATCTGTTTATGAGTTTGGGGCACCCCAGCAAATTTCAATGGGTTCCGCGTCTCGGCAGCATTACTGCACGCAGCACGGCACTCTTGGCTGACGCCCAGTACTAGAATACTGTGCAGTAATGCTGCCAAGACGCGAAACCTGTTGAAATTTGCTGTAGTGCCCCAAATTCCAGAACCGATCTCAGCCGTTAGTGGGCTGAAGTTCACCATATTGTGAAGACGTGGGAGAGATATTGCTCTTTAACAAGTTTTTTCCGATTGTCGATACATGCCTTACCGTTAGTTGCGAAGATATAGCCCGACAAAGTTGTGCCATGGTGCCCAGATGGCCAATTTTTGGCGATTTTTTGGGTCCTGCATTTCCAGCGAGCTGCGTGCAGCACATTTCAGACCTGCATTCTAAATTTGCACTAGGACCACATCATGTGTCAAAGTATGGTAGACATCCAATCTGTAACCGCTGAGATTAGGCGAGGAAGAAAGAAACAGGACAAAAATATAATGTCAGCATCTGCTATGCAGGGGGGCCATAAAAATTCCTTTGCTTTATGAGAAAAAAAACAGAGGCAAACACATTTCCTAACATCTTTGAAATAGTAATTAGTAATAACTAATAAGGATATTAGCTACCACAATTTTGGGACAGTTTTAGGTATTTTGAGTGATGCAGTTTTCATATTTTTTTGTCGTGATTTTCTGGGTGGTCTGAATGGCCATTAAGAAACTACTCACTCACTCTGTGTGGTCTGACTAACACTGCCTTTATGGAGCATGTATTGTTTCTGTTGTTAATGTTACTGTTATGTGGTCGTGGTGTTAGGATACATAATAGCTGGAACAAGTTTAACAACCTGACTGCTGTTTGAGGACTACTACTTCCTTCAGTGCTTTGACACTGTTGGTTTGGTCATTTGACCCGTAAAAACCCGTCCCCGATATGACCTATAATGTGTTTAGTGGGACGTTTTTAAACCCTACTCAATCAGTCATTGAGACATATACTGAAAGGTAGGCCCACATGATACCATGAAGGCAGCTGATTTGAGAAGTACATGTATGTATTTAAATAAAAAGGAGACGGCGGTGAAGGATAAGCACAGTAATGAGAGTCAGTGATTGATAATTCCAGTTTCCTTCAGCCAGATTTTCCTGGACTAAGGGCCTTAGACCAGCTTGTTGAATACCAATGCCCTGTGTGACAAGCATGATTTATTTACTGAACTAACATTGTTATTGTTTTTAATTGTTTGTTATATTGTCTTTTATTATGTGCATTGTTGCAAGGGAAATTGTGTTTCATTTGGTTACTTTTGTAATATGACGTGGCACGTTAGAGATGTGTTGAAGTTGTTAGCTTTAAATACACTGTGAGTCAAAAAAAGAGAACCACTTTACTCTTGCCAGTAGCTTCGTAAAATGTTGACCAATTTTCTTTCACTGACAGACTCAGTAGTAAATTTGAAATAATGACATTGTTAAATATCCCACCACATTTGAATGTCTCGCTACACTACCTTGTGAAATAACGATGTGCAAAAATTGCCATGCTCAAGAACTGAGTGAAGCAAGTTGCCATGCAAGACTCTGCCACTCAGAACAGTTGTTGAAAAATTCTTGAACAGTGATGCCAGCATTATTTAATTCCGTGACACAGAAGAAAAGATGATGTGGCAAAAAATGCTTTTGCGTACAATAAGTGATTGGTTAGTCACTCACTGATGGAGTCTGTCAGTCAGCTAGTCAAAATTGGTCTACATCAGATTGATATTTGTTGTTACTAAAAATCAGTGGGCTTACTGTCAACAACAGAACAGTTTTTCATGTTGTGTGTAAAATCGATGACAAATTCTTCATCTTTTAGCAGGACAGTGCTCTGTCGCACACGAGCATGAGACGATAAACCTTGCCTATTACTTTGCCAAATGTTCGTAGATTAAAAATTTTTTCACCACCAAACTCAACAGAAAATTTGTGGTAAAATGATTACCGAAGAACCCACCGCACCTCAAACATGTAGCTACACATACGTTGTGGTTTGTTATTGATAACTATGCAATGTTTAAGATTATTGGTAATTGTCTGATATTAACGTTTCTCAAGGTAGCAATACTTTTAAAATGTGGTATCATAGTTAATGCACTTTTACTGCAAATTTACTGTTAAATCTGTCATTGAAAAAAATTGGAAAACTTTGGCAAAGCTATGGGCAAGATTATAGTAGCTGCCTTTTTTGACTGACAGCGTAGTTCTTTGTGACAGGAATTTCCTGGCGAGATGGCAGCTTGCTGACAACTGATGTGTTAATGCAGTAGTTTTATTAGTGTTTTACAGCGTATGTAGACGTGGCACTACCCTGCCAATGATTAGGCAGCCCTGTTTGTTCACATAAGTCCTTGCTGACCTCACTGACTTACAATGATATTATGTTGCTTTGTTTAAATGTATCTTTAGTGCATTAATATTATGCTGAAATCTCCACTGTCTGCATGTGCTAACTCTACACAGGAGGTTCGTATCTTTCACTCACTGTTGTAAGACAGTGCAACACCCTTGCCTCAGGAGTATGGCAGTGAATCAAGAATGAGGCCAGTGGGTAATTTCTAGGGCCCACAGTTTTCCACAGGCCGCGGAATTTCGAGCCGAGCTGCGGAATTTGTCCATTTCCGCAGAATTTTCGTATTTCCGGGGAATTTTGCAGAATTGTTTGTTCACTAGTCATAAATCAGTTAATTATATATTATAACTGTCATTGTAAATGGAAGTCATCTCACAGACAGCTATGAATTGACTTTAGTGACTTGCATTTATTAAGTTACCAGTTACTGTACTGATAAATGCAAATGAAAACAAAACGTTTTGTCAGTTGCCATTCTGTATCAAATGTTCAACTCTTCGTCAATCACTACCAAAACACTAGTCAGTGATTACTGATTTCAAGTTTCATGCAAACTGTTGAAAAGTACTAGACTAATATTTCATTTTGTGTTATATTACGTCAGCATTTTGGTAGTGCCTGAGAAAGAGTTGAACATTTTCATTTGCATTTATCACTTTTACCGGCATCACAGCTTTTCTGCAAAAAATGGAGAATTATATTTTGTAACAGTAAATTCGTGCAGTGTACCCTTCAACAACTGGGCTGGAGTCAGTGCAGTTTACTCTTAAATGGGATGACGTGGTGAGCCGCAGAATTTTGACAATTTTCCGCCCTCGGAATTTCGCAAAATTTGCCACGGAAAACTGTGGGCCCTAGTAATTTCCCTGACTGGGGTCAGTAATTTGAATTTCCTTCAGTGCTTTGACACTGTTAGTTGAATGACAGTAGGACATCCAGCCTGTGAGAAACCGTGCTACTTATCGTCAAAGGTTCTGTCCTGGAGCAAATGGAGGAAGAAAAGCAAGATTAATCGGCTAACGCAGAAAACGGCCGTTAGACTGGGTCAGGAGGTTCATATCTGTCACACTGTGCACTTTGTATTTGCAGCTCAAGACTGTTGTGACCACGCATATCTGTATCTCTGGGAAAGTTGTCATTCTTGTGTTGAGAACGTGTAATGCATTTTGCTGCAGGATGTTTATGTATATTGTTTGATTATGCATTTGTCAGATGTTAATTTGACGCTATGGTCCATTAAAAACGAACCTTTACATTTCATGATGACTAGCTTTCACATATTAACCAGTTTGAATTATTTTACTGTTTATGTATCAATAACCATGTGGCAGAAATATTCCACCTCACCCCTTATGTGTACACACACTGCCTGGTAGGATATGAAAATATACATTGAAGCGAGTGATATCAGAGAAACTTCTGGGTTGACTTGACTCAAAGTTCAGCATGTGACAGCGACAGTGACAGTGACTCACCGTTCAAAACTTACGTTTGTTAACATATATTTTTTTACAATAAATTATACTGTGAAGGCGCGATCTACATTGTGTTCAAAGTGCCAACAAAACAACCATAAGAAAACTCGTTTTGTATTAGCGTAATTTTTGAGGTCTAAAAATTCACTTCTAGAACCTGTCAGTCTATTAACCAGCATCCGATGTCGCACAAGTAGTTGCATTTAGCTAGTCCAGTTTTCCAGAGTTACTTTAGGTAAGGGTGGGCCTGCTAAAAGGGAACCTTTGGGATTTTGGGAGCAAGTTTTTTTAAGCCAGATGCTAAAGTATTTATAATGTTAGAAAGGGGCAGGTGCCTTCCAGAAATCCAAACACTCGTGTCTGTCCAGTGAACTTGACTTTTGAATAGGAATTTATGACTTTATTATTCTGAGTTAATTATTTCAGAAAATAAATACGCCAATGCTGGATGCGCTTCGTGTCACTCAGGCAGCAGCATCAAATCATCAAAGGTACGACATTTACAGCAAGAACACTGCGTAACTGGCTGACAACATAGTTGCGTGGCTGTGTCTTGGTACTGTTCGTATAGTTGAATGTCTACTGCAGCTTACTGGAAATCAGTTCCAGACTACCAGTCCACACCAGTGGGTTTGAGACGACACTTATTTCAGATTTATAACATACACGTGCAGTCAAACTTTCCTTGATGCAATTCGCCTGTTGGCAGCTTCAGGACTATTATAAACAGCATACAGTTTAACTAAGCTAATTGCCATGCTTTGTTTTTACCATTTATCTACTTCTTGCACGACTTGCCAACTAATTCTTTTTGATGATGCTGGCATCAAAACCGAAGATCTTTAGTTTCTTCCAAAAGTCAGTTGTCTGAACGTCATTATGATCATCAGCCAGAAGAACTGTCAACACTACAACTGTGTTAACTTCTGGCCTTGGTCAGCTTTATCCGTCAAGTAGTTCAACCAGCCATACAGCGAGTACAAGCACCCGCTGACATTTTGCGTTTGGCACTATAGGCATTAGCAGTGTATCTATACTATTAACACCCGAGATGAGCTCAGGAATGTGTCGGTGATGCTGCCTTCAGCAGGGATGCATATGCCATGAGTCACTTATCTGCAGTTAACCTGGCCACGGGCTGGCTGGGCATGTCGACACACGCTGCTGCTGCGACCGTCCAACCATATTTATGCAGCGGCGGCAATGTCCTACTAAGTTCACAATGCCGACCGACCCAGCCGAGTGCAGCATTGGGAGTGGTCCAGCCTGCTGAATGAGAATCATGACCACAAACTACGGTATGCATAAATTAGCTATGGCCCGTTCATATGCAGCGCACAATGAAATGCTCAGAACTGAAGGGAAGGAGGAAGGGGACAGAGTGCACACGTGATAAGCCCCTATATGGGTCTAGGGACAAAGCCCCTAGTAAAGCTATAAGCTTACATACCTGTATGTTGTCATAGCAACGAAACCCATGCACCGATTGCAAAGCCGCCAATTAGTGCACAACTACAGCACACCCCCTACCATTCCCAAGTTACATCCAGGTCCGTACAGTAGTGTGGGAATGCGACAAGGGACAGACAGGCACACAGATCGCCGAGGCCAATGTACGTTTCGCCTCGTCCATGCCTCACGCGAAATGTAATGATGTATTCTGAAATTTTATAAAAGGGGCACACTGCTTCCAAATTTCAAATGTTGTTGTTCACTCCTGTCTGTCCACTGAAAGTTTCTTCTGAATACCAATTTGTCAATTTCTCAGCTCATAATTTTGCTCAAGCAGCCAAGGCACAAGGCCCACTAAATACGCTGTTGAAAAATAGTTCTTGTCAGTTATGAAGGATTACTTGTTGGCCCAAGGTCATCTTTTTTTATTATCCAGTCACAATGCATTGGTACCAGTATGAAATCCACCTAGGAATTGTTCAGTTAGTTGTCCAGAACGTTTCATCACAAAGTGATACACTGGATTTTATCAGCTTCACAGAGAATGGTTAAAGCAAGCTACATGCTTACTACTGTAACGTAACTTGTATAAATAGTTAGTTAGTTGGAGTTTAACGTCCCTTTTCAGCACAAATATGGCTATATCAGAGACGAAAACTTGTATAAATAATATCAGGACCAAGTTACAACAGTTTTCCTCGATCAGTTGCTGGTGAAAACTACCTAATACAATAAGTTTTTGGCAAGATGCAGAACTAAGTTACTAAAAACTTTCTCTGGCATGCATTTGAAAATACAGCATTAGTTCCGATTACAGAATGCAATTAATTACTTAGAAAGATTACACAGAAATCACACGTAGTATTAATTTACATCACCATTACATACAATGAGCAATGTCAACTTAGGGTATGACACAACCCTGAACACACACACACACACACACACACACACACGCACACACACACATCTAGCATAAAAACAAGCTATGACCTCGCTGTAGTAATCAAGCAAGATATTCGATCGCTACAGACTACATTAATAATGCTTTATAGCTTCGGGTTCCGATGAATAAGTCACCTATCAAATACTATCAGTTAAATACTGCAGTGATAGAATGCGCTTTAATCATTAGCAGAGCCAACATAGATCACTTCAACAGAAAAACGTAACATTACTAGCTACGTCCTTTTTTCACTAGTGTTAACAGCTGAAATGAATGAAATTTTTGTGACTCCGCGTTGAAATACTTACATTTCACTGTAGGTCATTGACAAGTGCACCACCCATCGACCTAGTAATGCTAGCAATCTCTGCATCACTTGGTTGGTTATGGTCGCCCTATCGAATACGGCAGCTCATTATATTTTGCCCTGTGGTTACTTCTTTCTTTTTTTTCCTCGCCTAATCTCAGCCGCCGCAGATTGGATGTTTGCCATACTTACACACATGGTGTGGCCTTAGTGTGAATTTCAGATGCAGGTCTGAAACCTGCTGCACGCGGCTCACTG
>Ga0056135_10000506_pt1 | contig 10050 bp, 9 predicted proteins | sample WorMetG1aBELIZE1_FD_67481 | JGI IMG/M metagenome (GOLD analysis project Ga0056135, IMG submission 67481) | Marine gutless worms symbiont microbial communities from Max Planck institute for Marine Microbiology, Germany - Inanidrilus... ...
CTACTTCCTTCAGTGCTTTGACACTGTTGGTTGGGTCATTTGACCCGCAAAAACCGTCCCCGAAATGACCTATAATGTGTTTAGTGGGACGTTAAACCCTACTCACTCACTCACTCCACTCACTACCAAGATATGAAAGACGATACAAGATGTTGAAAATGGGGTGGTTTAGGGTAGTTAGCATCACTCAAGGTCACTGGAAATAGCACCAATCGATAGAGCACCTAGGAGTTCCTATTAGCGTTCCATAGTAACTATGTCCCTATTTTGCACCATTTGTGAGATATAGCCAGATATTAGTCGAAAATTGCCGTTTTAACCTACGCCACCTCTATCTGGCGCCCCGTTCTGGGTGACCCCATTGGAATTTCGCCAAGATCTTTGGCATCAGAAAACCGGAAGGAGTGCCCTTTCATGTGGTATGAGAATATCGCCGGTAGGTTGTTTGGATTAGTCACAAAGCACGCATGTGACAGATGGACGGACAGACAGAATTACGACTCCCAAGACCACACTAGCATAGCTGTGTCGCGCAGTAAAAATTGGTTAAGATTAGCCAAAATTATGATCAAAAATAAAATGTCACGTTTTTATGGTTCACTGTGTAGAGAATTTAGAGTTGCCTTACCTTGGGAGCTGTTGTATGCTGACGACTTGGTTGTGATAGCTGAAACTGAGGAGGATTTAATTAAGAGGCTTAATGAACGGAAGAATAATGTGGAAAATTAAGGTATGAGAGTAAATATGAACAAAACCAAGGTTATGATAAGTGGAGAACGTCAGAAGCCAGTGCAGAAGGCTACAAGATGGCTGTGTGGTGTATGTGGCAGAGGGGTTGGTAGTAATTCAATACAATGTACTAGTTGTAACAAGTGGGTACACAAGAATGTAGTAGCATAAAGGGTAGCATGTACAAAGTGATGAAGTCATTTATTTGTAGAGGTTGCTCGAATCCTGTAATCAGTACAGGTCATACAAGTGTGGATATCGGAGCCAGTGCAAATCTAGAGGTAGTGGATAAGTTCTGCTACCTAGGTGATATGTTGAGTGTATGAATGGAGATGCTGATGCAGCGGTGGAGGCCAGAATCCGAATTGCGTGGAATAAATTCAGGCAGTTGGTACCATTGCTTACCAAGGGATATATCATTGATTAGGACAGGGAGGATGTATAGCAGTTGTGTGCGAAGTAGTATGCTACACAGAAGTGAGATCTGGCCTGTCAGGAAAGAAAATGAGGTGGCACTTCAGCAAGCAGAGATGAGAATAGCCAGATGGATGTGTAATGTTCAGGTAAAAGATAGAGTTCCAAGTAAGGAGCTGACAGAAAGACTAGGAATAGATGATATAATATTGATACTACAGCAAAACAGGTTGGGTGATAAGAAGGGCATCCAGCCATAAAAGCCTGCTCCAGTATCCCCAAACATTCTCTTACGCAGCTAGTCCAACTGCATAAAAGAATGCCGATTTAACAAAAACTTGAAAGAAGCAACAGCAGTCTCCTGTTAGCTACAGCAACTGAAAATGGACTAACGATAATTTTTATTTCACCGACGTATGGTAGCAGAAGAAAAATAATGACAGGCCTAAATCACTTAACTAATCTCAACTACACTGTAATGGCAACATCATAACACAGCTACACAGCTACGTACTCAAATCGGCTATCGCTCTGTCATTAAACAGTTTGCACAGTTCATTATCATGGACAGTATATTAATGCAGAAATTTATATTTCCTTGATATCGTAGTCTCAGAGATGGGCAGGCAGCTAAACAACATTTTACACTCTAATAACCAGTGCAACTGATAAGAGGAGAAGGAATGGAAGAAGTAAATGAATATCAATATCAACAGCAGCAGCAGCATTAGTAATTGTCATCCTAACCATCATCGTCGTCAGATTCTAGTGGTAAGCAAAATAATCAAAATGTACACTGACAAATGTCTGCTTACCCCAGACTCGGTTTGAATTTTGCGACGACGTTTGACCTTGTTCGGCATCATTTTCATGACTGCAGCAAGTGACCGATCATCTCCGTGCTCATACTAGTCACATGCAACAAACAACTTCACCACGTGCAGTAACACAAAGCAGTATCGTCATACTGTCTTCATGCTGCTAACTAACCATGTACCATGTCACGCGAAGGACCAGAACGCCACATTTGAATATGTTGCGAGGTTCCAGATGACATTTTAGCCTTCAGTGCTTTGACGCTGTTGGTTGGCAGGGCATCCGGCCTCTAAAAAACTGAGTGGCGAGGTACTGGCATGGTTATCTGTCTGCAGCGAGGTGCAAATGATTTGCATGTGGTCCAGCTGATGTCACTGCCACCCCATCATCTCTTGCTCCAGTAACATCCAGAATGGTTTACCTTTCTGGTTCCGGCTAACCCAGGTTGTCCTAGAAAAAAGGCCGTTAAACAGATGTAGTATTAGTAGTAGTAGTAGTAGTAGCAGTACCGCATCAGGCTGTGTTAAGCTAAGTCAGTTTTCTTTCTGCTGACCACCTGATCTGACCAAGAAGAGCCGACCCACATATCAACTGGATAGGCCAGCTTCGTTGAGACAACTATATCCTGCTGCCCATCTCTGCAGGTAAGCTACTGGTGGACGTCACTTGAGAGCGATGCTATGGTCCACGCCAACTCTGTGTTAACGACGATGAGTAACTCACCTCTGCACAGGTCTGGCAATCCAAATGAAACACAGCTGCCAACAGACAATGGTTATTATTATCGTAACTGCCAAAATCACCATGACCACTACAACCAATTTACTGGGGATGGATGGATCGCAAAATTTGTCCCCATAAAAATAGAAACCTATGTATTGGAACTGTTCCAGAACGACTTTTAGAGCCAGAAGCCTTCATGACAAAAAGTGCCAAAAACTGAAAGATCAAGCATTCAGGAGTTAGCAAACTACGTGGCTCATTATTCAATTAGATCGTGTTTGTGATAACATGCACTTACAAAAAGCAAACAATAATTTTGTGTATATATAATGGCTTTAACTTTCTACTGCAGGCAAACATGCACCTGCTGGTCCAAAGAGTTACATATCATCAATGCTTGACAGACGGTCTACTTTAATGACAGATAACAACAACTGTTTTATGGCCATTATACAGATCAACTGTTAGCCATCACCCCAGTTAAGAACTAGAGAATTTTGTATGGCTGTCAATTTAACGCACTAATTAACACATTAAGAAATCAATCACATTAAAAAATTAATGCCACTAAAAATTTTGATGCGGGTACAATCATTGTGACTGCCAAAAGGCAACTCATTGCACAAAAACACATCGTAAGATGTATAGCTAGTTAGGTCGGTCCACCGGTTCTTTGAACAGCTCACCCTTTTAACCAACCCCCAAAATCCTATGCTTTATAATGTTTTTCAATCGACCAGACACCCCCAAAAGTGCTCATTCCTGTGGCGGCATCTACGTGTCCATGTAATGCAAGTTCCCTGGACCCACCTGACTCAGCATTCCAAACTGCATCTCTATCGATTCAGCTGTTTTCGCATAGCTCAAGGCAGAGAGTCCCTATACTTTACAATGTGCGCTAAACGTGATTAATGTGTGATTAAAAAAATTAATTACTGTTATTAACGCAATTTAAAAATTAATCGTTTTACAGCACCCAGTGTTTTGTTGGAGCAAAGTTTTACTGTATGTCCTTGCTGACAGCAATTAGTGCATTCGGATTAGGCAGAAAGTGATAGTTCTCATCAATGGTGTTATTTACACTGTCTCCATACTGTAGACTTTAACACCAGCTAATACAAAACAAAACAACAAAGACAAATTCTGGCTGATATAACCACCACCACACCACAACCGTTTTATGGCCCTTTTTCCGGGACCATCCGGGTAAGCCGGTGCCAGAAGAGAACTTCTGGACTTTATGGTGCAAGGAAAGATTAACAGAGGTAGACACACCGACCATCTGGCTGGGCGCCACTCCATCCGGACTAACCAGTGCCCACCTCCACCATCTGGCTGATATAAGTGGCCAGAAAGTTACAACTACATCACTACTGACTACTGAGTGTTGCAAATGAAATGTAACTATATCAGATTATCGACTAAACAAAAGATTAAATACAATTTACACACACACAGTGTTCGCTTACCTCAAACTCTTTCCAAGCCTCGAGAAGCATCAGTCGTTCTTCCTTGTCGTCGCAGTCCTTGAGTGCACTGTTTGCCTGCTTGTAGACACTGCGAGTCTGCTGCAGACTGTTCTCATCATTCACCGACAGCTCAAACTGTGCATAGCTCAGCCAAACCTGCAACAATTAACATCACCCTACAAACAACAGCAGACAAGGCAATCGGGGATAGCACTTTGCCTCCAGTGTGCCAGCAAGCCGAGTATACCCACGAATGCCACTAGACATGCAGCCAGCCACGTAACTGGCACCTCATTAGGTTGTTATGTCACAGCCCCCCTACTCAGCGCCGAGTGACAGTGTTTTTTGTGCACTGGGCACAAATTGACTTACTTACTTACTTACTGACGAATAGACATGATGCATACACATGATGTCGTCCACAAAACATGAAGGGCATAACATACTGCACTGTTGTCAAAGTTGGACCAAGCCACGTGAAGTCTGGACGTGGTTTTTGGTCGACCATTACAAATAACCATTCTCCTTATGCTACAGAACCACTGTTGGGTGTATTGTGGCCAAACGACTGGATGAATCAAGATGCCACTTGGTATGAAGGTAGGCCTCGGCCCAGGCCACATTCTGTTAGATGGGGATCCAGCTCCCCCACCCATGGAAATAGACACATCAGCCCCCCTCACTTTTTGGCCCATGTCTATTGTGGCCTAACGTTCGCCCATCTCAGTAACTGCTGAGTTCTTGTTGAGATATGCGAGCAAACAGACAAAAACAGACATACAGACACGCTTATCACAATACTCCACCATCTGAAACGTGTTTCATCCGAAGTTGCAGCCAAAGAGTTTGCCTCATTTCAAGTGCAGGTAAACTCTCTACACACACTCATTTTCACCACTAATGCAACTGTCATGTCAAGAGAATTTGAATTTAACACTTCTACCTTCACATGCTTTGTTCTCTGCAGCAGACGCTGGTAAAGACTCCTCGTCTTTCCAAACTCTTCCTGCTCCATTTCAAAGTCAATATACGCCTTCCACAACACTTCTGGCATTTCCAGTCGGGGCTGACCGATGGCCAGCTCCATAATGGCTCGAGCACGATCCGTATCACCAAGAATTGCTTCCATTTCAGCAAACTGAAAAAACAAACAAATGCTGCCTGCAGCAATATAGGCTAAAAAACAGCAAATTAACAAACAAATAGGAGTGCGCATGATTTGATGTAGGGCCATTCTGTGAACTACTTCAGAGACTGGAGTCACAGCAATGAAGTGAAATGCTATGATATCATACAATACAAATAGCCGACAGATAACCAGCTTAATTTACCACATGGAACCAAAAAAGAAAAATAAGGAACAGAACTAAAAACAAAAAAAAACGATATAACTCACAAGATAATGGTACGGGTGACAGTCTTTGGAGGCAGTCCTAAGGGAGGAAGACGAGTCTACTGTGTAACAGGTGGGTTTTAAACTGGGAGTGAAAACTGAGGGAGTTCTGGATGATGAGAGTGGTGAACTGACAGAAGATGAGGCGCAGCAAAAGATGAGTCAACGAGACAGACTGGGAAAAAGTTGATGGAGAGACACTGGGAGTCGATTCCAGAGAAAAGGAACAATCTGTTATTAATGATCAGGACGACGTAGGTGGATAAGCAACAGTGACGAGAGATGAACAGCAAGTTCTGTGTGAAGAGCAAGTTCTGTGAGGAGGCTGAACAGAGATGAAGTTATGCACATACAAAAGTTGGGTGGTTGTGAGTACTTTGTATGTCAGAGACAGGAGCTTCTATTCGACGCCACGTCGACAGATGCAATAAAAAAGTAATGAAGCAGACGAATAATCGTCGCCGTACATCTCACTCCGGAGATTACAAAGCAAACCTTGGTATGTCTTGAGCAGGCTTTTACAAGTCAGATGCCCTTCCTGACACCCAACCAACAGTGTCAGAGCACAGAAGAGAAACAAATTCATGACAGATAGACAAAATACAGTTCTTTAGCAAGGATGAAGGTGTAAGCAGGTCCAGGTACACTGACTAGACATATCTGGCTCCCTATTAGTACTGTTACTTCACAGCAACTTATCAGCATGCGCTAATACGATACATCTTCTGTAGTTCAGCTAGTATATAACAAACGATAGTAACACATAAAATTCTACAGAAATGAAAACGTACATCATTACCTTCATCCATATCGTGCAGTTCTCTGGGGAGAATTCCAGGAACTTCTCATACAGTTTACGACATCTGTCAAACTCTCGCAGCTGCAGCTCAAGTTCAATGTAGCCACGAAACAGTTTGTCTTTGGGGCATTTGCCAATTGACGTGCCCTACAAAATGCAGCATAATCAAATAATGTCTTAACAGATACAAACAGTAAAACTCAAAATATAAATATTACCAAAGACAGCAGACAAGACAGTGTCCAACATCATCCCCAGTCAGTAGACCAGCCAATAGTTACACAGTTAATTTCTTACTGGATCATAAATAAAAACGGGAAGAGTGGCTCAGCAACTGAAATCAGCAACTACAACACATTGTGATTTTGTCTCAATAGAAAATACATTTGTTGAACAGCTCAGTAAATTTCTCGAGTCAGTGATATAATAAAACATAAACCACAAAGCATTTACTTAAGACACTGCACCGAATATGCCTGATTTATAGACAGTATGTGAACATCACATGACAAAAATGCAATACTGTCTTTTCAGACTAATAGTCAGCCAACTAGAGGTGCCATAACAAGCACAATTATTCGACATACTACACTAACCAGAATCTTTCTGGCAACTGCAAGATTTTTCTGTCGAACTTCAAAATGGGCAAACAACAGCCAGACTTTGGCAAACGTAAACCGCTTGTGTGGTATGACTTCAAGGCAGGCTTGATAAACTTGACGAGCACGATCAATATCCTGAGCTTCCAGCTCCTCGTAGACGGCATAGTTTATCCACAGGTATATGTAACGCCTCCAGTGTCGTTTTTCCTAAAGCAAAAACATGCAACTGTGCTCGATGGTCGTTAGGCGCTGGACTCACAACTCGACGGTCGCGGGTTCAATTCCCGGCCGCCGCGACAAATGCTAAGGTGAGTGACCGTCTTTGGGCGGGCAAACCACCTCAGTATTTCACCAAGCCACCAGGCCAAATCAGCCTCCTACCCTCAGTGCAAAACGAAATGAGTACCAGCCAAAGTGTGGCTGAGGGTAAAAGGCAGGTATGGTTCACTCCACTTGTAGATAAACATCTGGGTGGCAGGTAAAACTGTGTTCCCTCGTTAACACGTGCCATACCTGAGTGCCTAAAGATGAGTAGCTCAAAGTAAGTGCTATACAAATAGGCTTCCTTTATCTACCAATCATATAAGAGAAAATGAAGTGTAACATGCGTCACTATGTATACATGCAATTCAGTGATATCTGCAGCATTCAGCAAGTGGGCATAAATAACATCCCATTTTTACTTCTTTCTCTCCTCACCTTAATTTTATAAAAGACTTTTAGCATTTAAATGTCATTCATATTTGCATCATGGATTATGTAATATGCAAAACATGTGCACTGCAGATATGTAAAACGAACCATGGGAAGTCAAATGCACAACTGTTACATATAACTATCTAACCTGAGCTGCCTATCTTGCAACAGACCAAATCTGTTTCCTGGCCTTATGCATCACGTCTGCTGGACTCACTGTTGGGTTGACCACAAATGCCACAGTCAGTAGAAGCAGCTGCATGGGACAACAGTCACATGGTTCTTGAATGATAAGCAAACATCTGAGGCAAGGCAGACATTTTTGACCATACAGACAATGGACAATAGGACACCATCAACAAACTGCCGAACACTGTGGACTTCTTGAAGCACTTAACCAGATTAACTGAGTCTTGTCAAAGCTTACTTTTAACAGACAAAAGTATTACAGATATTTCACTATAAACACCAAACCTGTGATGGGGGAATATTCGCAATGGCCCGCTCATAAATTTCTCGAATGTCGTCCGCATTACCGTCACTCTCAACAAGCCGTAAGTAATCAAACCACGAATCGTAATTGAATGGATTCTGTTTAACTTCCTGAAACCACCAAACAATACTGCAATTCACATATAAGTATTACATATTAACATGAACAGGCAATTTTATGAACTAACAGCTCTCTTAATGCATCTCATATGTTACTACATAAAGTCAACAGTCACCAACTAAACAAGTAATTTTCTACTACCAACATTCGAATACTATAAACATCTTAAATATTACTCATCAAAGTATGTTTTCAAGTAAGTAAATATGTTCAATTAACATTTCCTCTGAGTCATAAATACTCTTTCTGACTAGTTAATATGAGGTGCAAAAATGGGCCACTGTGAGTCATAAATGTGCGAAATATTTCACAAGTGTGCTGGGCTGCTGCTGCTGCTGCTTCTACTACTACTAGTACTATTACTACTAATACATCCATTTAACGGCCTTTTTCCAGGACAACCTGGGTAAGCTGGCACCAGAAAGGATTTTACTGGAGCAAGAGATGATGTGCTGGTAGTGGCATCAGCTGGACCACATGCAAATCATTTACACCTCGCTCCAGACAGATAACCACACCAGTACCTCACCACTCAGTTTTCAACAGGCCGGATGCCCTTCCTGTCGCACAACCGACAGCATCAAAGCACTGGAGGCACAAACTAGAAGCAGACTAGAAAAACAATAATTAAACTTTTAATGATTAACTAATAACTTAATTAACTACATACTTAACATTAATATTACTAAGGAATGGACTACGTGAGACCACATGCAATTTCAATATTTGCTCACTTACCTCTTCATACTTAAACTTCCTCTTTGAAACTATCACATCTTCAATCGCTGTGCGATCCCCAAACTTCTTCTCGTGAATTGTATACTGCTTGTAGACTTGCTCACACTTGTCCTTCGGCAGGTGATCTAATGCATATTTGTAGATGACTCTCGCTCTTTCATGCTACAACAAAAATCAACCGAAAACTTTGCAATATTCATCGGTGGCTGCAAAAACCTTCAAAAATTTTATTAGTAAAACCATACCAATATGATCTCTGTAAAAACCCATTTATCCTCTGTGAAGGCGCTGTAGTGAGGAATGGTCCCCAAACAGGAAAGGCATGAGCTATCCGGTTTAATACTATAGCTTGAAAAATAGTATGCAAATGACCACGAGACATACCCTGATCACGTAACTGTTTCAGCAAAAATAAACGCTGACTACACAACTCTAGAGCAGCAACAACATGAGATGTAAAAAATTACACTGAAAAATAACACCAAGCAACTTAGCAGTCTGGACATGCTGAATACCCTCGACAGAAGGAGGCACATGCCACTTCGTTGGATGAGGTCGTCGAAACACCAGTTCTTTAGTTTTTTTCAGGGTTTATCTTTACCCAATTTTTAACCGCACAGCCCTTGGTCTGCGCATACTCATCGGCCAAGGGCACATCAGTATTCTCAGAAACCAGCAAATTAGTGTCGTCAGCATATTTTACTAAAACATTCACAGCAGAATGAGGGTGCAAATCACTTTCCATTATGATCCATAAAGTTGGACCAATACCTGAACCTTGTAAAATACTCTGTGTAATAGGGTGAAAGCCAGAGTTTACTAATGAGCCCTTGGTGACTTGTGTTCAACCAGTAAGAAAATGCACAATCTTATATATAATTTTCCCTATCGTCGGTTTGTACGCATTAACCCTTTACCCAGCGAGAGCAGACTGCATTGCTGCGACCGATATATCCGGTGACACCGGCTGCTGGCAGTTAAGCCGTTGAGTCCAAGGGAACATGCGGGGAGGCGGGTGGGAAAGGGCGGAACTCTTGGCAGCGTACAGACCACGGCCG